>Ga0082335_1003901_pt1 | contig 23560 bp, 14 predicted proteins | sample Subgrocontami58m_FD_72375 | JGI IMG/M metagenome (GOLD analysis project Ga0082335, IMG submission 72375) | Subsurface groundwater microbial communities from S. Glens Falls, New York, USA - GMW37 contaminated, 5.8 m (SPADES assembly) (version 2) ...
GCCGACCGATAACGTGGTCCCGCCGTTCCCGTCGAGCACGAGCGGCGTGGAGATGGCCTCTCCGTCGTCATAGAACGTGATCGTGCCGCTCGGCACGGCGGTGTTGGACGCTCCGATTGCGGCCGCCGTCAACGTCACGTCCTGCCTGTAGAACGACGGGTTCGCCGACGAGGTCAGCGTCACGCTGCTCGCAGCCTTGTTCACCGTGAAGGCTCGATCTGCCTCCGGCGCGGCGTTGTAGCTGCTGTCGCCGGGCTGCGAGGCGCGGACAGTGACGAGTCCCGGCCCGAACAGTGTTACAAGGTTGCCGTTGGTGAGCGCCGCCGGTCCCGACACGATGTCGAAGGTCACGGGCAGATTCGAGGAGGCCATGGCTGAGACCGTGAACGGGGCATCGCCGAAGGCGTGGTCCGGAATCGCCGCGAAACTGATCGTCTGGTCAGCCTTCGTGACGTTGACCGTTGTCGAGCAGCTCGTGGACGCGTCCTTCGGATCGGTCGCTGTCACCAACACCGCGTGCGCACCGGCCGCGCCATACGTCTGCACCAGCGTGAGCGTCGTGGGATTCTGCGTCGCGAGGACGTTGTCGGTTCGTGTCGTGACTCCGTCGACCTTCCATACGACTGCGAGGGCGTCGCCGTCGATATCCTGTACCGTCACGGGCACCGGCGCCTGGACAGCGTTTGGCGTCGTCACCGGCTGCGGACAGACGATCGTCGGCGCCTGGTTGTCCGCCACGACAATTGAGACCGTCGCCGATGCGCGCTTCAACGTCGCGTCGGTTGCGGTGAACGTCAGCGTGTAGGGACCGGACTGACCCGCAACGGGCGTCCACTGGAATGTGCTGGTTGCAGGTGGCGTCAGCGCCAGCCCGACGGCTGGCATCATCATGGCGCCGGCCGGCAGATTGCCGCTTCCGAGCGTGACCTTCTCTCCGGCGTCCGGGTCGTTACCTGTTACGCCGAAGGTGATCGGCGTGCCTGGGCGTACGGAATAGGGGCCAGGCGGACTGATCGCGATCGTCGGTGCAGCCCCCGCGCTCGTCGCGATTCGAAGCGTCAGGTCAATTGGAATCTTGGACTTGACGTTGCCCGCACCATCCAGGTCTTCGACGGTGAACTGAACCGCGTACAGCCAGCCGGCCGAAAGCGCCGACGTATTCCACGTCACCTGTCCGGTCGCAGCGTCGATCGCCAACCCAGCCGGAGGCGCAGCGATTCCGCTCTCAGCGGCCGTGGACAGTCGGAAGCGGAGGGTGTCGGAATTCACATCGGTTGCCAAGACAAGGAACCCGGACTGCGGCCCGCCGTTGACGCTGATGATGGGTGGCGGCGAGCTGGAGGTGGGCGAGCTGTTGCCGCTCGCAGGGCTCACGATCGTTTCCATACGCAGCGTCGACGCTGCGTTTTGCAGGCCGCTGACCCGCGAAGAATTGCTGTAGAAGGCCGTATACGGACCGGAACCGGCGTACGTATGCCTGACCTTCAGATCCGCGACGAACCAATCTTCTTCAGGATTGATTGACGTGATTGGACCGCTGGCAATCGCTGCGGAACCGTCGCCGCAATTGAGCGTCTCGCTATGGACGGTGCCGAGCGGCGGTGTGCCCGATGCGCTCCAGCGCCCCGAGTACTGAAATCGAAACTCCACTTCCCCGGGCGTCGAGGTGGGAAACCAGCTCAGTGTCACGCCGCGCAGATGCCCCGCAAATGCGTTCGCGGCTCCGCCGATGATGAAAGCGCACGCCATGGCGCACACGAGGCGCGAGCAAGGAAGGCGGCGACCAGGAATCATCGGTGGCCCCATGTATACGACCTTTTAGGCGCAGCTCGACCGGATTATTTGAGTCGCGCTTGACAAATTTCACATCTGAGCCAATCCATTGGCTAATGCGGACAGTTTGTTGACCTGTCGATGTGCAGCCCTGAAACACACGCGGCGACCGCGAACCCGCATGGTGCGGGGCTTCAGCCCCCGGGCCTAGACGCGCAGGAGCATGCCGCGCACCGGCCGTCCGGTCGCCTGAGCGATCGCGGACGCATACAGCGCCACCTGGCGGCGATACCGCGCTTCGCCGATCGCGGCGAGCTCGCGGTCGGTCTTGTAATCCACGACCGTCCACCCGTCCGCTTCTTCGAACGCCAGATCGACCACGCCTTCGAGCATCGTACCGTCGGGCTGCATCGAGGTGATCGGCGTTTCACGGCGGCAGGCGCCGCGCGCATCGGCCGCACGCGCGCGGACCAGCAGATCGTGACCGAGCAGCCGCTCGGCGAGGGCCGCAGCCGCCGTCGCCTCGTCGTCGTCGAGATCGAGCACGCGCGCTTCGGCCGCAGCGAGGTCTTCGAGCAACAACCGCGTCGCATCGAACGGCGTCCGGGCCAGCAGACCGTGGACCAGAAGACCGAAGGCGGTGCCACCGGAATGGCCCACATCTTCGCCGCGGGCCGCGTTGACGACCATGACCAAGTCTGTTCCGCCTTCGGACTTCGAACTTTCTGCAGCGACCCAGTCGTGCACAGTCTCGACCACGAGCGACGGCACGGCGCCAGCCGCGCGGGCGTCGTCTCGCGCGAGGTGCCAGCGGTCGTACCGGCTGCGACCGTCGGCCGTCACGTTCCTCGGCACATCCTTGACGATCAGATCTTCGCGGCGAACGCCGAACGTGGGTTTCTTGTCGAGCTCCAGGCCGCCGCCCGGTCCAGGCTCCCACCACACGACGGAATAGCCGCCTTCGCCGGGCTCCGGCGCGCCGAGCCCGCGGCCTGGGAACGTGTGCTGTCCAGGACACACCGTCCCGGTGCCGGCCGGTTCATCGTTGGGCCGCTGCAGCACCGAGTCCCTGGACTTGAACGCCGGACACTTGGGTCCACGATCGGCCGTGCGGCGCGACGCCAGGGGCGGATACAAGGCGCGATTCAGCGGACCGAACCAGCCGCCATCCCATGCCTCGTCTCCGAGCGCGGGGACGACGAGGAGATCCCGCGCGCGCGTGGCGGCGACGTAGGCCAGGCGCACGCCCTCGGCCTGATCGCGGGCGACCTCCTCAGCCTCGTGCTGGTGCAGCTCGTGGGGCGCCCAGCCGCCAATCTTCATGGCGCACAGGTTCCGCGACGGATCGAGGTACCGGCTCGCGTCACCGCGGCTCATGCGACACGTGAGGTCCGCGAGGATCACGACGGGAAACTCGAGGCCTTTGGCTTTGTGCACGGTCATCAGCCTGACACCGTCGCTGCCCTCCTCGAGAATCGGCGCTTCCGCGGCTTCGCTGGCCGCGGCGGCGCGCAGCTCGTCGATGAAGCCGCGGAACGAAATCCCGCCGCTCGCCTCGTACTGACGCGCGAGCTCGGCGACGTGCAGCACGTTCGCGAGCGCCTGCTCGCCGGCGGGACGGAGAATGAAACCCACGTGCGCGCGCGTGTCGGCGAGCAGACGGCCGATCGTATCGGCGACCGGACGGTCGTTGCGCGCCCGATGCAGCTGCCGCAGGAGCCGGAGCGCCTCCGCAATCGGCGTCAGAGGCGTGGTCGGTTCGCCGCTCAGCGCGAGCTCCTGGCCCGTGTTGCCGCCGAGCTCTTTCGGAATCCGGAACGGGTGGAACGTGCCGAACCGATGCCGGAACTCGAGCAGGTGCTCGTCGTCGATCGCGAAGAGCGATCCCTTCAGCGTCGCGAAGATCGACAGCTCGTCGTCCGGCCATTCGATCGCCGCGAGCGCGGCGCGGATGGTTTCCACTTCCTCCCGGCCGTGGAACGCCTTGCCGCCGACGAGCAGATGCGGAATCCCACGCGCCTCGATGGCGTCGATGTACGCGCGGGTGACGTCTTCACCGAAGCTGACGAACCGGCGGAACAGGACGGCGACGTGACGCGGCTGGAGCGGCACGCGCGTTTCCGCACCGTCCGGCTGCTTCTCCGACACGGTCCAGCCGCTTTCTTCAGTGAGCCACGCGATGTACGCCCCGACGGCGTCCGGCAGCGACGCGTCAATCGCCTTCGGCGACGCCTTGAGGGCGCCGAATCCGCTCCGCCCGTACGGCCTGGGCACCGGCAGCGCGACAATCGCCGGCTGCGAGTCGTCGTCCGGGCGAAACGCCGACAGCGCCACGTACTCGGCCTGCCGACTCGCCGCGTTGCCCTTCATCTCCTGCGCGAACGCCGCATTCACGAACCGCTGGATGGCCGGCACGCTGCGATAGCTGGTGGTCAGCTGCAGAACGCGGCCGCCGCGCGCCGCGAGCTCGTCGCGGACCTGCCAGTAGGTGCCGACGTCGGTGCCGCGGAAACGGTAGATGGCCTGCTTCGGATCGCCGACGATGAAGAGCTTGCCGCGCACGTCGTTGGCCAGAAGCGTCAGGATCTCCGCTTGAGTCGGATCCGTGTCCTGGAACTCGTCCACGAAGATGCGCGTGAACTTTCCCTGCAGGTGAGCACGGACGGCGTCGTTCGTTTTGATCAGGTCGCGTGCGCGCGCGAGGAGGTCGGTGAAGTCGAGCGCGCCGGCGGCCTGCTTGAGGGCCTGATAGCGCGCGGTCGCGCCCGCCAGCTCCTGCTGCAGGCACGCCGCGAGGTCGGCGTCCGCGGCCTTGCGGAACTGCTGGAGATCGTTGAAGAGCGCGTCGCGCGCTGCGAGCACGTCGGCGCGGGTGACGTCCTTGCCGAATCTGTAGCCGCTGCCTTTGCGCGTGCGCGAGAAGCCGCGGTCGCGCGTGAGATCGACGAGCCGCGCCTCCCAGCCGTCGAGATCGCGCTGAGCGAAGGACTGCTCCAGCCGGACCTGACGGCTGAGCCGGCGCGTCGCATCCGTGTCGAGATAGAGGGTGTCGCGCGTCGACAAGGGAGCCGACGTGAGGTCGGCGAAGCGATGGAGCGCCGCCACGAGCCGGTCGATCTCGGCGCCGCGATCGAAGGGCGGGCGGTCCCAGGGATGCGGAAAGCCGCGCCACTCGGCCAGCGCACGGCCGGCGCCCCGCAGGCGATCGATCGGCCCGCCGCCGTCGGGGCCGCCAGCCCCGCCAAACGCGCTCGTCCGGCGCAACGCGCGGCGCAGTCCCTCGGGCGGATCGCGCAGCGCCTCCTGCAGCCAGGCGCTGAACGCGCGCGCATACACGCGGTCGGCCTGCGGCTCGGTGAGCACGGCGAACAGCGGGTCCACGCGGGCTTCCACCGGGCGCTCGCGCAACAGCTCGGCGCAGAAGCCGTGAATGGTGTTGACATGCGCTTCCTCGAGCGTTTCGAGCGCCAGTTCCAGCCGAGTGCGGATCGCGTCGCTCGTCGCGTCGGCGCGTTGCTCTTCGAGCTTTTCGCGAAGCCGCAGTTTCAGCTCGCCAGCCGCCTTCTCCGTGAACGTGACCGCGACGATCTCCACCATCGTCGCGCGCCCGGTCTCGAGCACGCGCAGGATCCGGTTCACGAGCTCCGTCGTCTTGCCGGTGCCCGCGGCGGCCTCGACGACGAGGGTGTCGTCGAGATCCTCGGCGATGGCGCGCCGCGCGTCTGCATCCGGCCGCATCACGCGCTCCACCGCCGGTTGTGAATCGTCTTGGTCACCTCATCGACCTCAACGCGTCGAGATCCGCCAGGCGCTCGCGCGCCTTGCGCCTCGTGCGTTCTTCCTCCCGCGGCCCGCACACGGGCCGGAAATCGCACCACGTGCAGGAGCGCTCGTCCGGCGCGGCCGCGAGAAACCCTGTTTCCACGCCGCGGTCGATGATCGTCAGCACCTGCAATCCCTGGTCGCGCGTGTAGTCATTGATCTCGATCGTGTGGTCAGCGAAGCCGCCGGCCGTCGTGGCGTAGAACAACCGTCCTTCGACGACCTTCTTGGCCAGCGCGCGCTCCACGACGAGGCTGTAGACGACCGGCTGCAGGACCATGCCGCGGCCGACGATCAGATCGGGATTCGATCGGTTTTTGCCCGTTTTGTGGTCGGTCACCCGCAGGACGTCCAGGTCCCCCCGGTGCTCGATCAGATCGACTGACCCGTGGAGCAGGAACCGACCGTCGACCATGACCGGATCGGGCACGCTTCGCGGATCGCGGCCCGCGTCGTGCAAGCCAAAACTGAATTCGAAGTACTTCGGGTGCCAGGGTCCGCCGTCGGCGATCTTCTGGACCCAGATCCCGAGGTCGCGGCGCAGCTCGTCGATCTCGTCGCGCCACACCCGATCGATGGCCGGCGCCAGCTGCTCGGCGTACTCCGCTGCGACGCGGCCGAGCACGGCGTCGAGCGTCGCGAGCGCGCCGGACACGTGCTCGGCGGCGACCGGGAGGCGTCCCTCCGCGTCCATCGCGCGATAGAACTCGGCCTGGGCGCTGTGGAACAGGCTGCCGCGGGTGAGGGGATCCATCCGCACCAGCGGCTCGGGCTCCTCCCACGGCTGCAGGCGGTAGATCGTCGCCAGCAGAAACTGGTACGGGCACGTCGCGTAGCGCTGCAGGGCGGACAGCGAATACGCCCGGCGCGCCAGCCGGTGTGTGTCGAGCGCCGCCTGCGTGCCGGGCGACACCTTGACGAGGCCATCGCTCGACGACCACGCTGTCCGGCCGCGCGCCCAGCGGCTGACGACCGACCGGCGCAGCGCCTCGTTCAGCCCCAGCAGATAGTGCGCGTGGCCCCTGACCGCCGCCGGCTCGCGCGCGTCGAGCAGCGGCTTCAGCGTCGCGAGGTCGTGCTCCAGATCGTCGATGGCGCGGTCCGGGGCCTTCGGCGCCGGCCAGGCCAGACTCGCGCCCCCTTCGTCGGCGGCCTCCGACGCGAGCACGCGATGATCGGGCACGCGGCCGGTGATCGCCCGCATCACGTCGAGCGCGTAAAAGGACGGCACGCGCGCGCGCGTTTCGCTGACGTCCAGCCGCGGATACGAGAGATACAGACGCTCGCTCGCCGCGCCGATGGCAATCTTGAGCAGCAGGCGCTCGGCGTCGCCCCGCTCTTTCTGGCCGACCAGCGCGGGGTCGAGCGCGCGGCGGCGCGCGTCGAGCAGCAGCGGATCTTCACGCGGCCGCTGCGGCACGACGCGCTCGGCCAGACCCGGCACGAAGACGACGCGGAAGGAGCGTCCGCGGGCCTGATGCGGCGTGCCGACGAACAGGCGACCGTAGCGGCGCGCCGGCGGCTCCCAGTCGAGTGTGACGAGGCGGTCGTGCAGGACGTCGCGCGCTTCTTCCAGCGTGACCGGCCCCACCTCCGCCATCGGATGCAAATCCGCCAGCGTCTGCAGCACGCGGGTCGGCCGGCGGAGCGCGCGTCCCGCCAACGCGCTGAAGCGATCGATCCACTCGCCCCACGTCGCCTGCTCCGGCCACTCGGCGAGCGCGTCCACGATCGGCAGCGCGAACCGGCGCAGGTGCTCGAGATTCCGGAGATCACGCTCGAATCGCGCGATCCGCGCCGACTCCGGCTCCTCGTGCTTCAGCGCCTCGATGCGGTAGCGATAGTCGGCCGCGAGGCCGTCGAGCCGGCGCCGCCAGCGCGCTTTGCCTTCCGCGCGCGTCCGCCCGCCGACGACCGCCGACTCCACGATCAGCTCTTCCCATTTCCACGGCGACCGCAGCGTGCCGGCGACGACGGCCTCGTCATCCGAGTCGATCGTCGTCGTCTCCTCCTCGTCGGCTGGCAGCGTCACGTCGCGCGCGGTTGCACGACCGGAGCGCGAGGCTTCAGCCGACCGAGCCTCGATCACCTGCGGGACCTGGCCGAGCGAGAGATATTCGTCGAAGCGCTTGGCCGAAAGCCCGTCCACGGCGCACGACAGCAGGGCGACAAACGCGCGCCCGGCGGGATCGGGTCGCCGGGTGCCGCGGTCGAAGTAGGCCGGCACGTCGCCGCGCGCGCACGCGTGCTCGAGCAGTCCGAGATACTGTTGCGGCGCGCGGAGGAAGACGGCCATCTCGTCGAACGGCACGCCGCGCGCGGCCTCGTCGAGGACGCGGCGGACGATCTCGACCGCTTCGCGGCCTTCGCCCGGCGCCGAGAAGAGCGCCACGTCGCCGGACCGCGCTCGCGCCGCGGGACGGTCCATGGTGAACACGTAGCGACGCAGGCAATTCAAATCTGAACTCTGAACTCTGAACTCTGCAATCTCCCGCGTTTCCACCGTCCCCCCGAGCGCGATGAGCGCCTCGAGGGCGAATACATCGCCGTCGGGCACTGTCGCCAGCACGTCGGGCGAGCGCCCGCAAAGCGTCGCGACGAGCTCACGCTCCGCGCGCGAGTCGAGCGGCACGTCGAGCAGCACCATGGGTCGCTCCGCCCAGCGCACCTGCCCTGCCCGGCACGCCTCCGCGGCCAGGCGGAACAGCGCGGATCGATCGTCCACGGCTGCCCGATCGAGCTGCGCCTCCACGCGCGCCAGGAGGGCGGCAAGATCGGTCAGTCCTTGATCCTTGGTGCCCGGTCCCTGGTCGAGGGTCCTTGACGCGACGCCTGCGAGTCGCAGCTCGTGCAGCGTGCGCGCGAGCGCCTTCGGAAAGCCGGGCAACGAGGCAACCGGCGCGAAGTAGGTGAGCTCGCCAGCCCCCATCGCGCCGAACACGGCGCGCGCCGCGATCGCTTCGGCGCCGGCCTGCGTCCCTGGCGCGCGCCGGGCGCCGGAGAGACGCGCCGCCGCCGCCGCCCGCGCGGCAAGCTCCGTCAGGCTGAACCTGGTGATGCCGAACGTGGAGCCCGCGCGACGCGCGATCGCGCGCGCGAGGTCGTCCGCCGCCCCGCGCGACGCGCCGATGATGATCAGTTCAGTGGCTGGAGGGCGCCCGCCGAGGAACTCGCGCGCGGCTTCGAGCCGGGCGGCCGCGGACGTCGAGGTGACGATGCGCACGTGCGAGCTCCTTCCGGACGCCATGCCGGACACTCGGGACAACGCGGCGCGACGCCGCGATGGTCAGAAGGTAGAACGACGAGCCCAGACGTTCAAGCCGGAACGAGATCGGCCGGCGTCAGCGACAGCTCCGGCAGCAGCGGCGACTGCACGCGCGCGGTGCCCCTGGCCGTGCTGGCGAGCACGAACTGATTCCCGCTGGGACAATAGACCTCAATGGCCACGGCGTCGGCGTCCACCAGCCAGAATTCCCGCACGCCGTGCCGCGCCAGCAGCTGCATCTTGCGGCCGCGGTCGTTGCTGGCGGTGCTCGGCGACAGGATCTCAATCGCGAGATCCGGCTGCACCCGGGTCACCTTGCGCGGGTTGACCAGGTGCTGTCGTTCGCGGGTGAACAGCAACAGATCCGGCTGGACGACGTCGTACTCGGTGAGCACGATGTCGAGCGGCGCAAAGAGGACGAGACCGCCATGGTCGCGAACGTAGTCACTCAGGACGAGATGGAGACGCGCCGCGGCGATCTGGTGTAGCGGAAGCGGTGACGGGACCACGTAGACCTCGCCGTCGTACAACTCGTACCGGCGGCCGTCTTCGGGCCATCGCTCCAGATCCGCAAAGCTCACACGCGGACAGGTAGCCGTCATCGGCGCCATTCTACATCGTCGACTGCGAAAGTTGTACCGTGCGGAATCATTCGGAACACCGCTCGTCGAGCGCGAATACGTCGCAGAAACTGCCGGAGCAGATCAAGTGAGGGTGGCAGCGCCTGCGTTGTCGACGCGGACGTGGAAGTAGCCGCCGGTCTGCTCGACAACGAGCGGCGCGTCGAACACGCGGCTCAGGTGATGCCCGGCGAGGACGTCCGCTTTCGAGCCGTCGCACGCGATGCGTCCGCGCTGCAGCAAGAGCACCCGCTCGATCTCCGGGATGATCTCGTCCACGTGATGCGTGACGAGCAGAATCGTGGTGCCGCGCCGCGCGATCTGGCGCACCTGTTCCATGAAGTCGTGTCGCGCGACGAGATCCAGGCCGCGCGTCGGCTCGTCGAGCACCAGCGCGACCGGCTCGTGGACGAGCGCGCGCGCAATCAGCACGCGGCGCGCTTCGCCGGTCGACATCGTGTCGAGCGTCGCCGCGGCCAGTCGCCCCACGCCCATGCTCTCGAGCGCCTCCGCCGCCTGACGCCGCATCGTGTCGGTGACGCGCTGGTGCGCGAAAACACCCTGACTCGCAAAGAAGCCGGAGAGCACCGCGTCCAGCCCGGTGATCGTCCCGTTGGAATTCCCGTGAACGAACCGATCGTGGAGATCGGCGGACACGATGCCGAGCTGCGAGCGCAGCTCGAACACGTCCCAGCGATCGCGCCCGAACACCCGGATCGGAGGCGTGCCGTTCGCCGAGGGCAACGGATACTGCTGCAGCGTCAGCAGCTTGATGAGGGTCGATTTCCCGGCGCCGTTCGGGCCGAGAATCGCCGTGTGCTCGCCGATGTGAATCGTCAGCGTCAGCCCGTCCAGGACGCGCGTGTCGCCAAGGATCACGGTCGCGTCGCAGAGCTCCAGCAGCGGCGTCATCAACGTATCAGCCCTCCTGTCGGCCATGGGGGTTGAGCCCGACACGGCTCTTGAGTACACTTCTGTTCATGTCCCAGGATGTCACCATCCTGATCGCGGAACCGCAGCTGCTCACCACGCTGCGCAACGAGGTCAAGGTCACCGGAAGGCCGCTGTATTTTTCCGCCTCCAACCTCGTGTCGGCGTTCGAGAGCATTCGCGCGCTCCACCCGCACATCGTGGCCCTGGAATCGACGTTTGCGGGGACCGACAAGGGACGAGCGTTCATCGATCGGTTGAACGTGCCGGCGCTGGCCGCGTCCGAGATCCAGCTGGTGTCTCACGCCAGCGGCCGCTGGGCGCTCGCCCCACTCGGCGCGAGGCCCGCCGTCGCCGGCCCGTCGCCGGCCGCCCCGGCGCCGCTCGCCGCGGCGCAGGCGGGATTGAACACGCGGCGCGCCCCGCGGTTTCCCGTCTTCAATCCCGCCGAGGCGGTCATCGACGGCAACCCCACGAACCTCGTGGACATCTCGGTGCTCGGAGCGCAGGTGGTGTCCGACCCGGTGCTCCGTCCGCAGCAAAAGATCAAAATCGCGTTGCCCGACGTGGAGGAGACGATCCTTCGATTTACGGCACACGTCGCGTGGTCGGCCTTCGAGAAACCGCGGCCGGAGAAGGCGCCCCATTACCGGGCCGGCATGGAGTTCAGCGATGCGACGGCGCAGGCGCTGGAAGAATACTGCCAGCGCCACTGCTCGAATTCGCCGACCCCCATGCGCTAGCGGATCCTCCATCCGTTGACGGGGCCGCCGTGGAAGAACGCGCCCGGCGTCATCACGCCGTCCCTCTTGAACACCTGCCCGTCCTTCATCACGAATTCCACGTTCTTCAACGCGTCCACGTCCTCGAGCGGATTGCCGGGCACCGCGATCAGGTCGGCGAAGAACCCGGCTTGGATGGGACCGCGGGTCTTCTCGGTCTCGCTGACCTTGTAGCCGTTGATCGTCATCGCGCGCAGGATGTCGGCATTGGGGATGCCCGCGTCCTTCCACGTCTTCAGGAACTCGAGGCACACTTCGCCGCGCGTCTTCCCGGCGACGTAGTAGTCGGCGTCGGTGGAGAAGGTCAGCGGCACCTTCTTCGCGTAGGCGTCCTTCAGGCTGGCCACCGTGCGCCGATACCCCTGCGGCGACACCGGATGGCCGGCGAGCGTGTCGGGCGTATCGGTGCCGGCGCGATAGATCCCCTTCTGCGCCATCAGCGTGTGCATCTCTTCATTCAGGCCGGTCGAGTGCGCGATCGACCAGATGCCCGCGTCGATCGCGTTTCTCGCGCCGTTCACCGTCTGCACGTGCCCTTCGACTTTCATCCCGACTTTCGCGGCTTCGCGGATGAAGAGGCGAATCTCGTCCGCCGTATACGCGTACGGCTTGCAGTCCACGCAGATCTTGATCACCTTCGCGCCGAACAGCACGTTCTGGCGGACGGCTTTGACGATCTCGTCCGGCGTGTCCGCGTCCAGGTACTCCGGGTAGACGATGTTGTGCTGCTGCGCCATCTCGGGCGTCGGGAAGAACTGTCCGCCCATGCCGCCGATGATGATCCCCGAGTTGATGATCGTGGGTCCCGGGATCCAGCCCTGTTCGATCGCCTGCCGGAGGGCGGTGTCCGCGTACAGCGCGTTGTTGCCCATGTCGCGCACGATCGTGAACCCCGACGCGAGCATCTGGATGCCGTTCGACGCCGCCTGGATCGCGCGCAGCGCCGTCGATTCCTGGACGTACGTGTAGTAGTAGATGTTGCTCTCGGGCTCCGGCTTGTAGGTCAGCGCGAGATGGTTGTGCGCTTCGACCAGACCCGGCATCACGGTCATCCGCGACAGATCGATGACCTGCGCGCCGGCCGGGATCGCGACGTTCGGCCCGACGTCACGGATCCTCGTGCCCTCGACGAGGATCACCTGGTTGGCGAGGAGGCGACCGGCGTCGGGGTCCAGCAGGCGACCCGCGCGAATCGCGGTGATCGGCGCGGGTGCTTGTTGAGCACCCAGCGTCACGCCGATCAACGCGCACAGAACGAACGAGAGCGAGAGCGCGACATGTCGCATGAATTCTCCGATCACAATCGAACGCAGAGTCCGCAGAGATCGCAGAGACCACTGTTGCTCTGCGTGCTCGGCGGTCTCTGCGTTCAACGTCGTGGACAGATCCCTAGGGTTGAGACGCCGTCGTCACGATCTTGCCGCCCGCCGGCCGCGTGTACTTGTTGAACCAGCTCATCATGTACAACTGCGTGCGGATGTAGTTCGACGGCTTCGATCCGGTGCCGTGATACTCCTCGTTGAACTGCAGGAGCTTGACGGGCACCCCCTTCACCTTCAGCGCCGAGTAGTACTCCTCGGTCTGCGGCATCGGCGTCCGCCGATCCAGCACGCCGGTCATCAACAGCGTCGGCGTCGTCACCTTCCCGACCGACATCAGCGACGAGTGCGACAGCCAGTCGGACGGATCCTCCCAGAACGGCTTCTTGAAGAAGCTGTAAGTGAAGAGCGGAATGTCGGTGTGGCCGGCCATGCTCAGCCAGTCGATGACCGGGCAGCGCACCGCCGCCGCGGCGAAGCGGTCCGTGTGACCGATGACCCAGCTCGAAAGCACGCCGCCGCCGCTGCATCCCGACACATACATCCGCGCGGTGTCGATGTAACCCTTGCCCACCACGGTGTCGACGCCGGCCATGAGGTCGTCGTAGTCCGGCCCCGGATAGTTGTGGTCGATGCCGTTGATGAAGTCGCTGCCGTACCCGGTGCTGCCGCGCGGATTCGTCACCAGCACGACGAAGCCGTTGGCCGCGAAGTTTTGGAACATGTAGTTGAAGCCGACGTTGTAGTTGCCGAAGGGCCCGCCGTGAATCTCGAGGATCAGCGGATACTTTTTCGACGCGTCGAAGCTGGGCGGCTTGACGATCCACCCCATCACCTTCGCGCTGCCGGTCGACGTGTAGGTGACTTCATCAATATTCGCGAGCTGCTTGCCCTGCAGCACGTCGCCGTTCACGTCGGTGAGCTTCGTCACCTGGCCGGGCCGCTTCAGACTGAACGTCACGACGTCCTGCGGGTGATCCAGGTCAGCGGAGATGCCGGCCGCGACCAGATCCTTCGAGATCGAGTCGAACGACAGCATGTGCCGTCCGCTGGTCACCGGCTTGACGCCGCCCGCGATCGACGCGAACTGCACGTTGCGGGCGCCGCGATCGTCGGCGTCGAAGTACAGTCCCGTACCGTCCGGCGCCCAGCGCAGGTTGATCGGATCGCGGTCGTAGTCGCCGCTGATCTTGCGCATGCCGTCGCTGCTGCCGCTGCCACCGATCGGGATGACGTACAGATCGCTGACCGTGTGCGAGCGGCCCGTCGGCGCGTGGCCGCTGAACGCCACGGTCCGGCCGTCGGGCGACACCGACGGTCTGCCCCACGAGCCTTGCTTCGCGACGAGCTCGCGGATGGTTCCGGTCGCCAGATCGGCGACATAGAGCTGCGAGGTCTCGTGCTGCATGTCGGCGTCGGGCGATCGATTGCCCTCGAACACGATCGACTGGCTGTCGGGCGTCCAGTCGATCGAGGCGCCGCCGCGGAGCTCTCCCGCGCCGACGCTCCACTTGCCGGCCGTCAACGCCCGCGGCGTGCCGCCGTCGGACGGCACGACGAAGAGATGCGTGAACCCGTCTTCGAGGTAGCCGACCTGATCCTGCCGGTAGTGCAGCGTCCCCACGACGCGCGGCGCCGGCGTCCACTTGGCGCCCTTCGGCTCGCTCGGCATGCTGATCGTCCACTTCTCCGACTCGGCGACGAACATGGAGAAGGCGACCGACTTGCCGTCAGGCGACCACTTCGCGTTGCGCGGCGTTTCGACGACGCGCGTGATCTGCGTGGCGGGGCCGTCGGTATCGACCCAGCGCACGAAGATCTGCGAACCCTTCGGCTCGCCGTCCGCGAGATACATGAGCCGCTTGCCGTCCGGCGACCAGCGCGCGCTCGAACCCTTCACGAGGAACCGGTGCTGCGATCCGTCCGCGTTGAGAATCCACAGCGACGATTCCCATTTGTCCTCGAGCTGGTTGACGGTCTGTCGCGTGTAGACGATGCGCAATCCGTCGGGCGAGATCTGTGCGTCGTTCACGCGCTCCCAGTCCAGCCAGTGCTCGGTGGTCAGCAGCGTCGCCGACCGCGTCTCCTGGGCCAGCAGCGCGGCGCCGGCCATCGCCATCCCTGCGGCCACCACCAACGCCGCCGTCAGCCTCTGCGTCTTCGTCACGGTGTGCTCCTGGTCCGGCTGAAGCCGGACGCCACTTACGACCTAAGGAATTCTCTGCGTGCTCTGCGAGCTCTGCGTTCACAACGTACTCTCCCCCTACCGGCCTGCGCCCGTACCGCGCGGTCCGTTGGCGCGCTCGAGCCCCTGAACCGACGCGCGGCGGTTGGGCATGCGGGTCAGCGCCAGCTCGAACTGGGCCGCGGCGTCCTTCATGCGGCCCTGCTCGCGCAGGAGCTCGCCGTACAGCTCGAACGACGGCTTGATCGGCTCGGCCGGCCCCGACGGCGCATCGAGCGTCAGTTCGATGGCCGTGGCTTCCTTGAGCAGCCGCTCGGCGGTCGCGGAGTCCTTCTGCGCCTGCGCAATGACGGCCGCGACCTCTTTTTCCATGATGGCGAACGGCTTCGCGCGGTAGGCGTTGGATCCCGACTCCGCCTGCGTGCGCATCGTCTTCAGCTTGTCGAGCGCCACGTTCGCGGTTGCGAGATCGCCGAGCCTCGCCGCGCTCAAGCCCGCGGCCAGCACGTACGCCGCGCTGCCGTCGTAGCCCGGCGCGCCACCTTCCTTGACCGGCGCGCTCGACAGCGCCAGCGTCTCCCACTTTTCCGTTTCGACCACCTGGCGCGCCTTCATCGAGGCGTAGCCATCGCGCACGCGGGGACTCTCGTCCTTGTCGGCCACCTCCTTCGCCACGCTCACGGACCGCTCGGCATCGGCGAACCTGCCCTGCTGCAGGTAGGCGTACTGGAGCCACGACAGCGTGTGGAAGTCTTCGCGGCCGCGCGGCAGGTTCTTGAGGTCCGCCAGGTCGACGGCCGCCTTGTACGCCACGATGTTGGACGCCACGACGTCGTCCCACATGCCCAGCTGCACGAAGATGTGCGACGGCATGTGAAGCGCATGCGCCGCGGAGGGCGCAATCTTCGCGTAGGCGCGCGCGGCGGGCAGCGCGAGGATGGCGTGATCGGGATCGTCGAAGGCGTGGATGATGTCGTGCGCCGCGCCGGGGTGCTGCGGATGGCGCTCGAACACGCCCTGGGCGATGGCCGCTGCCCGCATGGCGGTGCGGACGTTCTTTTCGCCGGCCCGGCCCGTGCCGAGCAGCGCCAGCGCGTAGAACGTGGCGATCTCGTCATCGTCCGGATATTTCGCGTGCATGCGCTGCATCGCGCCGGCGTAGGCGATGTCGCGCGCGAGCTTGTCGCCCGCGCCGAACAGTACGTCGACGGCCTCGACGAGGTCGCGTTCCTTGCCGGCCGGCGCTTTCGCCGCGCGCGCGGCCGCTGTCGGCGCGAGCCGCTCGAGCACGCGGCGAGCCTTCGCCAGGTCCTGCTCGGCCCACAGCGGATGGTTGTAGCTCATCGCCTCGCCCCAGTACGCGAGCGCGAAATTCGGATCGGCCTTCTGCGCCTGCTGGAAGGCGTCGCCGGCGATGTCGAACTCGAAGTTGTACAGCGCCTTGGTACCCGTGAGGAACGGCGCCTGGGCCGCCGGTTTCGCCGACGTCGGAAAGGTGATCGTGCCGAGCTGGCCGGCGACTGACGCCTGAGCCCCGAGGTGGCCACCGAAGGTCGGCAGAGCGAGCGCCGCCGCGACGAACGAACCGAGCACGAGCCGATGACGCCACACTCGCATACACACCTCCACAGGCATGGTCATTCTAGGCCGCCGTCTGGCAGGTGTAAACTCGCGAAAATGCCGGTCACGATCCGCAGCGCGACGACGGCCGATGTGGAGGCGATCTGCGCGATTCACAATCAAGGCATCGTTGATCGCATCGCGACGCTCGACACCGCGCTCCGCACGCCCGACGACAGCCGCGCGTGGCTGGCCGATCACGGGCCGCGCTACCCGGTGATCGTGGCCGACGCGGGCGGCACCGTTGTCGGCTGGGCCAGCCTGAACCGGTTCAACGCCCGCGCCGCCTACGATCACGTGGCCGACTTTTCGGTCTACGTGGAACGCAGCTGGCGCGGGAAAGGCGTCGGGCGGCAGCTCCTCGAGCGCCTGATCGAGAGGGCGCGCGCGATCGGGTATCACAAGATGGTGCTCTCGGCGATGGCGTACAACACCGCGGGCATCGCCCTGTACACGCGCACGGGATTCACGCGCGTCGGCATCTTCCACGAGCAGGGACAGCTCGACGGCGAGTGGGTGGACGTCGTGATCATGGAAAAGCTGTTGTAGCGCGTGGCCATCGCCGCGCCGTACGACCTGTCGCCGTCGGGCGAATGCTGCGCGAGGGGTTCGACATCGTCCACGTCCACGAACCGCTCACGCCGCTCGTCCCGTGGATCGTGCTCCTGCGATCGCGCGCGCCTGTCGTCGGCACCTTCCACGTCTACCGCGAGACTGGGACGGCATCGCGCGACGCTGAAGGTTCAGATCGCGAACGGGCAGGCATTCGATGGAAACCGTGGCACGCATCCACGCGGCGAGTGTCGGTGGAAGTTGATTGTCGAGCCAGAGCGTCACGCCGCGACAATGGGATGATCGAGACGTCGGCTCGCGAAACGCAGACACGCAGACACGTCGGCCGCTTCGAGATCCGGCAACTCCTCGAGCACCTGTTCCGGCGACAAGCCAGAGACACTATGGTTGCCCCTGGAGAAGCGGTCAAATGAATCTCGCGCTCGTAATTGCGGTTTGATCGCGAAACGGTTTTTCGAGATTCGGATTGCCATCGCGAGCGGGCATGTCCACGGTGCAATCGCGGAGAAGGGTATCTATGAGAACCACGCTGTCGATGATGATCCCTCTAGCCTTGCTCAGGACTACGGTGTGGTCGGCGAATTGTCGTAGCGCGAAGGGAAGACTTGTTGGGGAAAGTCTGAGGGGCGTGCGGTCTCGTGGGTGTGCTCTCCGCCCACAATAAACACATTCGAGAACTCCACAGTGCTCGACCTCGCGCGAACGTGCGGGGAGTTCGATGTGCAAATGTCGCATCTCAGCTGGCTCACCACGTCAAAGCAAAGCGAAGGCGGGTTCGAATCCAGCCCGAGGAGCCACCTTCAATCCAATCCGGGCCAAGGCGGTTTTGAGTGTCATCGCGCGGTGCGAGCGAGCATGCCTCGTCGCTGTCGTGTTCTGCATCACGAAGTCCGTCGTCACACCGTCGAGGGCCACTGTGGCCGATGAGTCGGCCGATGAGTCGTGCCGTCCCTCAAGAAAAACCGTGTAACGATTCAGACCTATTGCTTGACGGCCACCGCCCAAAGTGGTGTGCTAGCGGCTCCCCGCGTCCCATGAAGGAATGGTCCGAGCGGTCGAGAGTCACCCGGGAGGCTGCCCGACGACTCGTCTTCATCTGTGATGGCGATGAAGCACGCCGCAGAAACCTCGCGTCGGTCCTGTCGACGGACGCCTGTCGCGTGCGGGAGGTCGCGCCGCTCTCCGCTCTGCTCGATCGGTCGGCCGGTCTCGATCCCGCGCTGGTCGTGATCGGCTTCTCGCCCGCCGAGGAGCGCGACACGTTCGCCACAGTCGAGCGTCTGCACCGCGTCGACCGGCGATTGCCGATCGTGCTCATCGCCGTGAGCGGCTCGGAGGCGCTCGCGGTGGAAGCGTTGCGCGCCGGGGCGAAGGATTACTTCGGAGAACCGGTGGACGTTGGCGCGGTCGCCGCCAGCGTTCGTCGCTGGCTCTCGTCAGAGGACGACCGGACCGCATGGCATGGCAACGTGGAGGCATCCCGCGTCGAGGGGAGCCGCTTCATCGGGCCGAGCGCGTCGATCCGAAGCATCGAAGACTACCTCACCAGGGTCGCCACTCGCGACGTCACGCTGCTCATCACCGGCGAGACGGGCACGGGCAAGGAGCTCGCGGCCGCGCTCGTGCATGCACGCGGCCCGCGCCGCCACGGACGGTTTGTGTCGGTGAACTGTGCCGCGATTCCCGAAAGCCTGCTGGAGAGCGAACTGTTCGGTTACGAGAGCGGCGCGTTCACCGGCGCCGCCGGCACGCGTGAGGGACTGCTGCAACTGGCCAATGGCGGCACGGTGTTTCTGGACGAAGTCGGGGACATGGGCCTCCACGCGCAGGCAAAGGTTCTGCGAGCGCTCGATACACGCGAGGTGTACCGGGTTGGAGGGAAGAAAGCGATTCCGCTCGACATTCGCATCGTCGCCGCTACGAATCAGGATCTCGAAGCGGCGGTCGATCAGGGGCGGTTCCGAAAAGATCTGTACTTCCGCCTGAACGTCGCCCGCGTTCACCTGCCGCCTCTCCGCGAGCGCCCGCACGACATCGTCGCGCTCCTCGATCATTTCCTCCGAGAGCTCAACGCACGAATCGGAGAGCAGGTCGATGGCTTCAGCGATGAGGCGCTCGCCGCGTTGAAGGCCTACGAATGGCCGGGCAACGTCCGCGAGCTGAAGAACCTGCTCGAGGCTGTCTTCATCTGCGCGCCCCACAGGCGGCTTCAGATCCAGGATCTTCCTGAGAACTTCCGTCAGCGGCTCCACGGCGTGTGCAATCTGACCGAGCGGGAACGGCGGCGTCTTATCGAGGCGCTCACCGTGGCGAACTGGAACAAGAGCGAGGCGGCCAGGAACCTCCACTGGTCGCGCATGACGCTGTACCGCAAAATCGCCAAATACTCTGTCATCAAGACCGATCTGCGCGGCCAGTGACACCTGTGACACTCCCGTAAGACAGCCAAAGCCCCGCCAGTTCGCGACGCGTCGCACGATCGTCTCGACTGCCTGTCACAGATCGCCCTTGTCCCGCCACACGTTCACGTTCCGCCGATCGAATCTAAGTCGTACGGGCGCCTGCGTTTGCGCGCGTGCCGTCGCGTGAGGCACGGGCCTGGTATCGAATGTGCGACAAGAGGGCACGTCAGCAGCCCCATGTCGCTCTCTGGTCGCAAGCCTGAGCCCGCGTCGCCGCCAAAAGGCGTGTATGCGAATTATTTCGAGGTGGGCCACACCGCGTTCGAATTCGTGCTCGACTTCGGCCAGGCGTACGCCAGAAAGCGGTCGGCGCCGTGCCACACGCGGATCGTCACCAGTCCCGTCTACGCCCATGCGCTGCTGGAAATGCTGCAACGCGCGGTGGAGCAGTACGACGCGTCTTTCGGCCGCTCGGACGTCTCAACCGGGCCAGCGACTTCAGGCGATGGCGACCTATAACGCGATTGCAGCGACGAGCGTGGCCATCCGGCGCTTCCTCAAGGACGCGCCGCGGCCGGAGTTCCCGCCGCTCGACGTCGACATCTACCGGCCGGCTGACTTCCAGAATCTGTACCCGCGGGCGGCCGCGTTTCGGTGTTCCTCTACCGGATCGGCGTCAACACGACGCGCCCCAACATGTCGCCTCGGCGAAGCAAGGACGGCAGGACACGATTTCGGTGCAGAGCCGGGTCCTCGAGGCGCGACCGATTCCGGAAGGCGTGGTGTACGGCTGGCTGAAACATCAGGACGACGCGTGAGAGCTGCGGAGATCGCCGCGTGATTCACCTGTCGATTACCGAGGTCGTGAAAGAGATCAACGCGTACTTGACGCTGCGGGCCGGGGTGCCGGAGGCGCGCGTCGCCGCCGGAAGCCTGTTCGACCAGGCCGGCGTGCCCAACAAGACCACACAGAATCGCATCGCCGTGCAGGTCGTCAACGTGGAGGAGAACTTCGTCTATCGCTCGATGGAAACGCACCGCGCGCGGCCCGACGGCACCCACGAACGGGTCCGGCCACCGGTGCGCGTCAACCTTTACGTGCTCTTCGTGGCCAACCTGGGCGACTACGTCGAAGCCCTGAAGGCGATCTCGCTGGTGATGGCGTTCTTTCAGAACCGCTACACGTTCGATATCTCCGGAAACGGCGACGGCACGAGCAAGGTGATCTTCGAGCTCTATTCGATGACGTTCGAGCAGCAGAACCACCTGTGGGCGTCGCTCGGCGCGAAGTACATGCCCTCGGTCATGTACAAGGCCGCCATTCTGGACATCCGCGACACCCTGGTGGAGGCCGAAGTGCCACCGGTGGAAGAGATTTCGACCGGGGATTGATCGCATGCGCATCGCGTTCAAGCGTCTGTTCCGGGTCCGGGTACGGCACGGTTGGTACCCTGACGGCGATCTGCGCGGCGACTTCGAGGTCGTGGCGACGCCATCCACGGCCGCCCTGCTCGCGGAGCTCGGATTGCGCATGCGCGCGCACCACGACGGGCTCACGGTGTTCGGCGAAGTGAAGCCCGGCAGCGATCCACCGGAACTGAAGCGGCCGCTCGGCGCCGTGTCGCTGCGGCTCGCGTTCGAGCTGCAGGCGCGCAATACGCCGCTCGTCAACATCACCGAGCTCCCCGCGTTCAAGCCGGCGCGAACGATCTTCTGTTTCGACAACCTGCGCGCGGACGTGGTCGCCGGCCGCCTGCATCTGGGCGACCGCGTCGCCAACGTGCGCATTGGCGCGGCGGTGACGCTTGTCACATCCGGCGTCTTCACCTATTCGCTCGGAACGCCGGCCGTGGCGGCGACGATCACCATTCGCGATCGCTTCGGCGCGACCGTCGCGACCGTCGAGGCGCGCTCGACGACCGCCGCGGAGACGCAATCCGAATATCGCCTCGACCTCGGCGCGATCCCGAACGTGGTGCCCGGGCGCTACGACATCACCGACGACCGGGGTGGCGTATCGAAGATCTACTACGACCCCGGGCTGGCCGCCTCGCGTCCGCTCGGCGTGATCGAGATTTATTCCCGCACGGACGGACTGACGCCCGACGCGATCGACCGCGTGCCCGCGCCGTACCGCTTCGTCACGGCCGACACGGTGACCGGCGTCGACACGCTGACCGGCCTCGATCCGTACTACATCCAACTCGAAGCCGTTGCGACCACGTGGCGTTATCTCGTCACGAAGAAATACAGGAACAACCCAATCGCGCTCGCCAATCTGCTGGTCTCGGGTCCGGTCGCGTTCACGGGTACCGTGACAGGCGACCGCGCGGTCTTCACCTCGGACGCGACGGTGCGCCTCTCGGCGGCGTCGCGGGGCCTCCAGCTGCGCAAGCTGCCCGGGCAGCCCGGGCAGCCCGGGGATGAAGTCCGCGATCTGCCCGACCCTGACCTGACGACGCCCCTCGGGAAAGTTCGTGCGTTGCCGAATTTTGTGTCCGACATGTTTGTGTACGTCTAACCAACTGAGCAGGTGAAGCATGCCCACTTACAAGACACCCGGCGTCTATACCGAGGAAATCTCGAAGTTCCCGCCGTCGGTGGCGGAAGTCGCGACCGCCGTCCCGGCGTTCATCGGCTACACCGAGAGGGCGGAACGCTTCGGGCAGAACCTCACGAACATCCCGACGCGAATCAAGTCGCTGCTGGAGTACCGGCAGATCTTCGGCGGCGGATTCGTCGTGCCGAACTTCGACGTGGTTCTCGATCCAGCGAACGGCTACGCCGTGTCCAGCGTGTCGCCGTCGAAACGCTTCTACATGGACGAGGCCATCAGGCTGTACTTCGACAACGGCGGTGGCGCGTGCTACATCGTGTCGGTCGGATCCCACACCGCGAACGTCGCCCTTGGCGACGAGACGGCGACGCCGATCACTCCGGGTCTGGGTGTGGGACTGAAAGCGGTCGAGAAATTCGACGAGCCGACCATCCTGCTCTTTCCAGACGCACCGTTGCTGGCCGCGTCCGCTTCCTTCTATTCGCTTCAGCAGCGGGCCCTCGATCAGTCGGCGCGTCTGATGGACCGCGTCGCCGTCCTGGATCTCCGCGAACACGTCGATCCTCCGCCCACGATCCCCATCGACGATGACCAGGAGTTCAGGGACACGATCGGCATCAACAACCTGAAGTACGGGGCCGCATACACGCCGTGGCTCTTCTCCGCGTACCCGAAAGAGGTCCCCTTCTCGAGCTTCAACGGGATGAAGGACTCGACGAAGGCCTGGGTCAGGGACACGACCACCCCGAACCCTGGAAATGTCGACCTGACGAACTTGCCCGTCTCTCCAGATCTGAACGCACTGGTCATCGCCGCGAACACCTCGATCGCAGATGAAAAGGTGATCAAAGACAGTATCGCCGCGCTGCGGACGGCGACGTTCGCCTCGATCGCCGATCGCTATGGCTCTCTTCGTCGCGCGGTGTCCACAACGAACAACGCCGACGCGCCGGTGAAGATTGTCGCGCTGTTGGGTCTGGCGCGCGCCATCGCGATTGGCGTGGCCGGCTGGCCGCCGGCGGTGAACAACGTCGAGCTTCGGAAAGATCTCGACGCGATGGGCAAGAACAAGGTGAAGCCCGCGGTCGAAAAGCTGATCAAGCTCGAAAAGAACACGTCGGTGTTGGGACAACAGGCCGCGCCCGTGCGTACCGACGCCACGGTCAACACCGAGTACGCGGCCTACGACGCCATTGCCTGGTTGCCCGCGTTGGTCAATGCGATCGTCAAGAGCGCCCGCGACTACGGCAAGGATGAGACGGTCACCCCCGCCGTGCCGATTTCAGCGGCGGCCGCGGCGAACGCCATCGCCAAGGACGTCATTCCGATCATCGACGACCTGCTCGACTTCGTCGCGGACGTGCAGGCGGCGGGATCCACGCGGCGCACGCTCGCGGAAACCACCCTGTACCAGGGACACAAGATTATCCGGAACATCGTCGACGCGATCGCGAAGGAGCTGTCGCGCGTGCCGCCCAGCGGCGCGGTCGCCGGCGTGTACGCGATGGTCGATCGCACGCGCGGTGTCTGGAAGGCGCCGGCCAACGTCAGCCTCGCGAGCGTGATCGCCCCGACCGTCGCCTACGACTACTACGATCAGGAGGATCTCAACGTCGACGTGAACGGCGGCAAGTCGATCAACGCCATCCGCGCTTTCACCGGCGCCGGCGTGCTCATCTGGGGCGCGCGCACGCTCGCCGGTAACGACAACG
>Ga0082335_1003902_pt1 | contig 23533 bp, 22 predicted proteins | sample Subgrocontami58m_FD_72375 | JGI IMG/M metagenome (GOLD analysis project Ga0082335, IMG submission 72375) | Subsurface groundwater microbial communities from S. Glens Falls, New York, USA - GMW37 contaminated, 5.8 m (SPADES assembly) (version 2) ...
GCCAGGCGGTGGAGAAGCACGGCTGGAAGGTGGTGGCCTTTACCCGCCTTATCCCTGTCTTTCCCTTCAACCTGCTCAATTACGCCTTCGGTTTAACGAAGATCGGCTTCCTGACCTATGCCCTGTCCAGCTTAATCTTTATGCTGCCCGCCACGATCGCTTATATCGTTTTTTCCAGTTCACTGCTGGATTTATTTAAGGGAAAGGTATCGCTCACCTTGATAGCCGGCCTGGCACTGGTCGTCATGGTCTCCCTCCTGCCCGTGCTGTACCGGCGCTACAAGAACAAGAAAGGCATTCGTGATCCCTTCTGAAGCGGGGTAGCGGATAAGCAATAAGGAAGAATAAATAAGAAGGAGTAGTTATCATGAAAAAAATTATCCTGCTCTCAGTCACCCTGTTCCTCTGCTGGTACACCGCCTTGGCCGCCGCGGCCCCTGCCGGACCGAAGGCGCCCAAGGTTGCCGTAACGAAAGAAAATCCCCTCTTCGTCGACCTAAAGGAGAGGAGTATCTCGGTCCTGGCGGAGGTCAACGGTAAATATTTTCATCAGGCCACCAGGCACGGCGTCGTATTTTCCGGCGGCTCCAACGGCGAAAAGTCGATCTTCCGCAGTTACGCAAAACCGGAGGATTTTCATGCGGGACTGATGAAACTGGGACTCCATCCGGGCAACAATATGACCAGGGAGAATGGCGATAAGACGCATGTCCAGGGAGACCTGCTGGAAGTATCCGTCATCTGGGAAGGCGCGACGCGGACTTACAGCCTCGACGAGGTCATCCCGGACAGCAATAACAAACCCTTGCAAATACGTTTCGGCGGCAATCTCCAAAATGCCTTGCAGCTCAAAACCGGCTGCCTGCTCTGCCTCGACAGCTGCGCGGTGGGCATCACGAGCAATGCCAATTATACAATGGGCGCCGTGGAAAAAAGAAGCGAAGTGATTTTCAAGGGAAACAGCAAGCTCCTGCCTCCGGACGGGTCGCTGGTCGTCATCAGGATAAAGGCCAAAGGGTAATCGGACAGCATGAGGCAGCCCGCAGCCGGACCAACCGCCGATAGCGCAATAATACCTCAGGGAATGCCGGTGCTCCTCTTTAAGGGCGCCCTGGTGGGGTTCACCCTGGGGCTCGGTCTGGCTTTGGTTGCCTCAGCCTGGATCTGGCTGGAAATGCGCGTCAATCTGGGGTTACTGATCCCCCTGGCTGCCTTTTTCGGCGGAGCTTTGGCCGCCGCCAAACGAAAGGCCCCTTCCTATCTCCTGTTTGCCGCAACGCAGTGCCTCCTCGGCGCTGCCCTCCTGGCCCGTTGCGGATTTGATCCGGGCGCTTTCCGAATCATCCCCGTCTGCCTTTTCCGGGAAGGAATCGGCTGCACCAGCTGGGGGCTGGACAGCGCGGGGTCGCTGCTCGCGGGCTTTTTTATTGTCGCAAACCTCCTGTGGATATCTCACGAAGAATGGTATAAAATCAAAGACCGGCCGAGATAAGGCCCGAACGCCATTAAAACGGAGATAACCAAAGGGGACAATGAACGAATTTGACGCCCATATCCATGATTTCCTGCCCGAAGGGCTGCGAGCGGCGGAAATCCGAACCTTGCAGGTCAACCTGGGCCGGGCCTGCAACCTGGCCTGCACCCATTGCCACCTGGAGTGTTCGCCCAGCCGCCACGAACATATGTCCGGTGCCGTGATGGACAACCTCCTCTCCCTGATCGGGCGTGACACGTTTCCACTAATCGATGTAACCGGCGGTTCGCCCGAATTGCATCCCCGCTTGCGTTATTTCCTGGAGGTTCTGTGCTCCCGGCACCAGGCCGTCCAGGTGAGAACCAACCTGACGGCGCTGCTGGAACCGTCCGCCCGGGACCTGATCGGTCTCTTCCGGAGCTGCGGAGTGTCACTGGTGGGCTCGCTGCCCTGCTTCCTGGAAGAAAACGTCGATGCCCAGCGCGGCAACGGGGTGCATGCCCGAAGCATCGCGGCGTTGCGCCTCCTGAACCAGGCGGGATACGGGCGGGAGGAAGGGCTCATCTTGAATCTGGTCTACAACCCGGGCAGTTCTTTCCTGCCTCCCCGGCAATCAGCCCTGGAAGAGACCTACCGGGAGGAGCTCACAAAGCGCTATGGTATTTTCTTCAATCATCTCCTGGTTCTTACTAACATGCCTCTGGGGAGGTTCCGGCAACAACTGGTAGAAGCAGGCAGGCTGGAGGACTATCTGGCGGTGCTCAGGGGGGCCTTCAATCCCGCTACGCTGCCCGGCCTCATGTGCCGCCATCAGCTTAGCATCGATTGGGATGGAACGGTGTATGACTGCGATTTCAATCTCGCTCTGGGGTTGCCCGTCAACCACAATGCACCGAAGCGGATATCGGCCTTCGACAAGGGGAAGCTCGCCGGAAGGAACATCGTGACAGGCGATCACTGTTTCGGCTGCACCGCCGGCGGTGGCTCCTCCTGCGCCGGGGCACTGGCGGAACCGCCGCCCCTGGCTCAGTGACATCCAACTGTCAGAAGATCCCTATTTTAATTCGTTAATCCGGAAAATGTCCCCTGCCCTTTCCAGTTCTTTAATTTTATTGCCGCAGGGCGGGGAAGGTTCAGACCTCCAGTTCAGAAGGGCGGTGTGGACAGCGCGAGGATTAGAGAGTAATAGTTGATAGGCAATCAGGCCATTTCCCTTCTGGGCGGATGCAAAATAAAAGGAGGCCGTACGATCCCACGATACGGCCTCCCTGTATAAACCGCTCTACTTCTTGATGAGGTACTCGGCAACTGCTTCTACACGCCGATTATTCTGCCGACCCGCCTTTGTGGCGTTGGAGGCGATGGGCTTCGTGAGGCCGTAACCCTTCGCGGTCAGCCGGGAGGCCTCGATGCCGAACTTATCCGCCAAGTACTTCTTGATGGCATCGGCACGGCGCTGGGAGAGCTTTTCATTATACTTCGCAGCGCCGACGTTGTCGGTATGCCCCTGGATCTCGATCTTGATGTCGGGGTATTTCTTCAGGACTTCTGCCAGGTTCCCGATCTCCCCGTGGTACTTCGGCTTGACTATCGCTTTGTTCGTGTCGAATTCCACATTCAGGGTAGCCCGGCCTTTTTCCATAATTGCCTTTTCGATTGGCTTCGGGGCCTCGGGCTTTTTGGCCGCCGGCGGAGGGGGAGGGGGAGGAGGACAGCCGTCTTTATCCACTTTCACACCGGCCGGCGTTCCCGGACACTTGTCGAGATAGTCATACACCCCGTCGCCGTCGGTATCGAGCGGGCAGCCGTCCCTATCCACTTTCACACCGGCAGGCGTGCCCGGGCACTTGTCGAGATAGTCATAGACACCGTCACGGTCGGTATCGAGAGGGCAGCCATCTTTATCCACTTTTACACCGGCAGGCGTGCCCGGACATTTATCGAGATGGTCATAGACACCGTCGCGGTCGGCATCGAGCGGGCAGCCGTCCTTATCTACTCTCACACCCGCAGGCGTGCCCGGACACTTGTCGAGATAGTCATAGACGCCGTCACGGTCGGTATCGAGGGGGCAGCCGTCCTTATCCACCTTCACACCCGCCGGCGTGCCCGGACATTTATCGACGGCATCATAGACGCCGTCCCCGTCGGAATCCTCCCTTACTACCTGAACCACCGGTTCAGCCTTGGCCTTTTTCGCGCCGCCAAAGGAGAAATCGATTCCCACCGTGTAAAGCAGATTGTCGTGTCGGTCGTTAAAAGGGATGATGTGGCGGACGTCCGCTCGGAGAGCAATATTGTTCAGCAGAAAATACTTCAGGCCACCGCCGTAATCGAGAGTCAGTTTGTTTCGCGTGTCCATCTCGGCCCCCGCCGCTCCGCTGTAACGGGTGCCGCCGACTCCCGCCGCCAGGAAGGGAACGAGCCGGCTCCCGGGCCGGAAGTGGTAAAGACCTTCCATCCCGTACCCGTACACTTTTACTTCGGGATTTCCGGCTCTTTCATTTTCCGTGGGCACATAGTTGAAAAAATACTCCAGGCTGCAATTTTCCGTGAAGTTATAGCCGGCTCGCAACCCATAAACCGGTGCCGTCTTGAGGTCCTCATTACCCTCAAACATGTAACCGCCGATGAAAGGACTGACTGAAATAGCGCCCGCCTTCATTTCCGCGTGAACGCCCGTGGCAAAGGACGTCACAATGATCATTGTAATAATACCGAGAATGACCTTTTTCATAATCTGCATCTCCTTTCTTGATTAAATTACTATAGGGACCTATGAAGTTTCTTGATGTCTTAAAAACATACTCCTTATAGCCGGTAAATGCTACTTTTTTTCACTCTTTATCTGTAAAATGCCGCACATAATTCATCCATTTGATCTTCTTTTTCTTGATTTTCCACCCTCTCTCGTTCATCATGCGCCCCGGGAAACTACCGGTCGTGGGAAAGCAAAAGAATTATCATGGCACTGATTTGGATTAATGATGTTTTCATCAGTTTTGGCGGGCCGCTGCTGCTGGCCGGCGCCAAACTTCAGGTCGAGGCGGGCGAAAGAATCGGGCTGGTGGGCCGGAACGGCTCAGGCAAAACCACCCTCCTGAAGGCGCTGGCCGGCGATATCGTCCCTGATCAGGGCGAGGTCAGGAAAAACGGCGACGTAAAGATCGCCCTGCTGCCCCAGGATGTCCCCGCAGACCTGCCGGGTACGGTCTATGACGTGGTGGCCGCGGGCGACCGGGACCATGCGGGACTCCTCCGGGCTTATCACGACCTCACCCTCCGCCTGGCCCGGGCCGGCGATGGGGACCTGCTGAGCCAGCTCGAACAGACCCAGCAGGAACTGGAGACGGCGGGCGGCTGGCAGTATCATCAGGCCGTCAAGCGGACCATCACCAGGACCGGACTGGATGAAAACGCTACGTTCCGGTTCCTGTCGGCCGGCTTAAAGCGCCGCGTTTTTCTGGCCAAAGCGTTGGTAAGCGAACCGGACCTCCTGCTCCTGGATGAGCCAACCAACCATCTGGATCTGAACGCTATCCTCTGGCTCGAAGAATTCCTCAGGAAGTATGAAAAAACGATCATGTTCGTAACCCATGACCGGGTGTTTCTTCAAAATCTGGCCACGCGGATCGTAGAAATCGACCGGGGCGTCCTGCTCTCCTTTACCTGTGATTACGGCACTTATCTTGAACGCCGCGAGGCCATACTGGAGGCGGAAGAAAAGCAACGGCAGAATTTCGACAAGAAACTGGCCAAGGAGGAGCGCTGGATCCGTCAGGGCGTGCAAGCGCGCCGTACCCGGAATGAGGGCCGCGTGCGAGCGTTACAGCAACTGCGTCAGGAGCGGGCGCAACGGCGCGAGCAGACAGGCAGCGCCCGGCTCCTGATTCAGGAGGCCAAGCGAAGCGGCAAGCTGGTCATCGAGGCTGAAAAGATCGCCTTCACCTATGAGGATAAGAAGATCATCGATGCCTTTTCTACCACCATCCTTCGCGGCGACAAGGTAGGCATCATTGGCCCTAACGGCTCGGGCAAGACTACCCTCCTCAGGGTCCTACTGGGCCAGCTCCCGCCGCTCGCCGGTACGCTGCGCCGGGGAACAGGATTGGAGATTGCCTATTTTGATCAGCTCCGGGCACAGCTCGATGAAAACAAGACCGTCAAGGAGAATATCGCCGGTGGCAGCGACACGGTGTTCGTCAATGGTACACCCCGGCACATCGTCGGTTATCTCCGGGATTTTCTTTTTCCCCCGGAGCAGATCATGGCGCCCCTCAAGTCCCTTTCCGGCGGCGAACGCAATCGCCTGCTTTTGGCCAGGCTTTTCTGCCTGCCTTCCAACGTCCTGGTCTTGGACGAACCTACCAACGACCTCGACGTGGAAACCTTGGAATTGCTGGAAGACCGGCTGCTGGCTTACAGCGGGACAGTCTTGCTGGTGAGCCACGACCGGGCCTTTCTCAACAATGTGGTGACCTCAACGATTGTCTTTGAAGGCGAAGGGCGACTTCAGGAATACGTGGGCGGCTACGACGACTGGCTACGGCAACGCCGGGTGCTGCCGGAGCCGGCAGGAATAACCTCCAAAGAGCCGAAAGAAAGGCGGGAAAGGCCGCCGCAGGAAAAACGCAAACTCTCCTACAAGGAGGCGCAGACCTTGACGGAACTACCGCAGATAATAGCAACGCTGGAAGATGAGCAGAAGCTGCTCTGGGAAACCATCAACGACCCCGCGTTCTATACCGCCAAGGACGCGGCGAAGGTGAAAGCGACGAATGACCGGCTGGAAGCCCTGGAAGAAGAGCTGGCGGAGGCCTATCAACGCTGGAATGAACTGGAAGACATGGCGGCAAAATTCGACAGGTAATCCCTGACAGAAGATTTTCAGGATTGATTTTTTGGTTATTGGTCTGTTATCATCACGGCGTTAAATGAGTCCATAAGGAGTTCCCATGCATGCCTTCCTTATTTTAGCTCTGCTCGTTGCCCTGCTGGCCATTGTGTTCACGCTTCAGAACATGGCGCCTGTTACCGTGGTCTTTCTGATATGGACTTTTCATGGTTCGCTGGCCCTTGTCCTGTTCCTGGCGCTGGCGGCAGGCGCCATGATCTGTTTGTTCGCTTCTCTGCCTGCCCGGATAAAAGGGAACTGGACGATAGCTGACCAGAAGAAGCAGCTTCTGCAGTTGGAAGACAGTCTGGAGGAATATAAACACAAATTGCACGAGGCACAGAAGAAGACATCAGGTGAAATGAGATTACCGCCGCCATAAAACTGGGGTCAAGGTCTTGCCTTGCCCCCAACCTTGCTGACTGATTCCATCGCCACTCCCTGCTCCCTACCTCGGCGCCGCGATGAACGCCTGAACGCCGTTGATGCCGACGACCTGATTGCCGGCGTTGATCGCATAGGCCTCGCTGGTTCCCAGCTCCGCGTCCAGCGTCAGCGGAGTCGTCACCCCCCCCGCCACCCAGGTGTTTGCCTTTGCTGGCTCACCGGGCGCAGCGCTGGCATGGCCGACGACCCGCCCTTCATCGTTGATGCCGGCAGAGCTGCTGCCGGCGGCCGCCGGCCCCAAATCGACGAGCGTATAGGTTCCGGCCTCGTCGCGGGTCCACTGCACCGCATGCACTTTCCCTGTGCTGTCCTTTACCTCGCCGACGACGGTTCCAGCCGCATTGATCGCCAGGGCAGTGCCGCTACCATTCGGGGCAACCGTTGTCGACAGGAGGATCTGACCGGTCGCGTAAGCGCCGGCCGCGTTCGGCCGCCAAAGCGCGGCATGGCTGCCCGGCAGCATCGATCGCTTCACCGACAATTTCACCGTTGTCGTTAATGAAATAAGCGTAACTGGCAACGAGGCCCGCCGCCGGTAAATTCGCCGGCGGCACCGCCGAATTAGTCCAAGTTGCGGCGAAGGGAACGTCGCCGTTGATCAGTTCGCCAACGATGCGCCCGGCGGTATTGATGCCGTAGGCGGCCCCCCGGGCGGCCGTTCCTAACGGCAAAAGCACGACCTGGGCGGGAGTAGCCGCCCGGCCCGGCCAGAAGGCGGGAACGATGGCCCCGGCCGGCGTCGCTTCAACCTCGCCGACGATCGCCCCGCCGTTATTGTTGCCGTAGGCGGCGCTGTAGTCTCCGGCACCCGGCGGCATGGCCAGCGGGCTGACAGCGCTCGTTGTCGCGGCGCCGTCGGTGGCCACTGTCCAGGCCACGGCCTTTATGGTCGCCGGTGCTGTGCTGCCACCGTCGCTCAAGCCGACGGCTTCCTGAGACCCGTTGAGGGCGACGGCAACACTGAAAGTGGAGCTTGCGAGAGGCTGGAGGAAGGTCGCTATGAAAGCGGTATTGCCGCCGTTACCGACGGTGCTGTCTGCGGTCCTGCCGCCTCCGCCTCCACCGCCGCAGGCCGCCAAGGCCGTCAGGACCAAGGCCATCATCAGGTAGCCAGCAAGATTCCTGAAGCGATTCATGGTGATTCTCCTTTTCTCTTTTATTAAAGATAATTGCCCGTCCATCATAGCGGCCCCCGATCAGAAGCGGTGATGAAAGTCCGTCAGTGCTTGACCCGTCAGGTCGTCGGCCAGGAACGGTTTGAGAGGTGACAGCCCCTGGACCGCCCGGCCGCCGGTTCCCACGGCGGGCACTTCCCGCACGTTATCGGGAAGCTCCCGGGTCCGCTTCGGGTTACCGGCGATCCGTTCCTCATGTCCAAGGGGGACGAAGAGCTGTGGATGGTCGAAGGGGGCGCTCTCCTGGCGGACCCGCTCATCGGTCAGGGCTATCAGGAAGTTGATCAGGTCTTCCTGGGCCGGCTCGTTCCCCTGCAGCTGCCCGATGGGATGGATGAAAGGATCGAGGTTCGCAATGTTCTCCGCCGGGAAGTTACCCCCCCGCAGGTAAAAGTGGACCACATGCTTCAAGGTGAGCTGGCCGCCGTTGTGCTGGTAGGGCCCCGTCAGTTCGACATTACGCAGTCCCGGCGTCTTGAAAGCCCCGTCCACGGCTGTCCGGGTCACCGTATTGGCAATGGGGGGACAGATCGTCGGCGGATCGCCCAAAAAGTTGTTCAAGCAGCCCGGCTGAGCAACGGGGGTGAAGCCGAGGTTCGCCGCGCCTTCGAAGTGCTGCCGGGCGAAGGACAGGGGCATGTTCCGCCCGTCGGCCATTTTCAGGGGGGCCGTGCCGCCGCGGCCGGGATCGTCCGCAGTGTGAGCGACGGAAATGTTATAGAAGCCGATATCGTAGTTGGCCAGGGCGTTGTCGCCCATGGCCATCAGTTCGATCAGACCCGCCTCGCCGGGATCTCGCGTTTGGGTCACCGAGGCGCCTGTGAGTTCCGGTCCCAGGTGGCAATTGGTGCAGCCCGCACCACCGGAGAAGAAGATGGCCCGGCCCCGGTCGGCGCTTTCGCTCAGGGCTGTGGGGTCGCCCCGGAGGAAGCGGTCGAAGGGGGTCTGATCGGCGACGAGGGTCGCCTCGTAGAGTTGGACCGCCAAGCCGAAAAAGAGGGAGAAGTTCTTCTCCATTTGAGTAAATCCGTCGATCGGGACAGCGCTGTTCCAGAACTCGGGCCGGAAAGCGGTCTGGACCATGGCGGCGTAGGTCGTGGAAAATAGGGACAGAAACCTATTTTATTTGCCGCTGGTTCAGGATTGCAACCTGAACCAGACATTAATATGTTATGGCTCTCATCCGTAACGGCCTTAGACTAACCCGTTGTCTTCTCTCTGCATCTCCGACGGAGCAGCACCGCGGAGAACGCCTGCTGCTTGAAGCAGCAGGACCATGACGGCCATCTGGGCGAAAACCCCGGCGGTGTTCAGTCCCCGATGTTCGGTTAGTTGAGGAGGCAGAGATCTTCCGTGGCGGGGAGTTGGTTCTTGAAGTTCTGACTGGACTCAAACCAAGCAAGAGAAAGAGGTGAAACAGGCCGTCACCGTTTTTTTATCAGCAGGGTCCAGAACGCTGTCTTTTCCCAGGACTTCATGAAATCCGCTTCCGGAATAAACTTGCCCTTATCCTGCCCCGAGTTCACAATCACGCCATCCTCATCATGCCCGATAACAACCATGAAATGATTTAACTGATATACCCAGAAACCATAATCAACCAGTACAATAAGCGGATAACCTGAATCAATATTTTTTTTCAGATCTTTCATACACCCTGCGTATTGATCGGCAACCAAGCCTTTATGTTGAGCATAAATTACCATATCAATATTCAAGGTCCCTTTGGCCGATCTGCTGTATACCTCTTTGGCAACATCATCAGGCTCAACCTCTATCTGCCAGTAGCTGATTACCCCGGCAAGAGCCGCAGGTCCGCACTGATAAGCTTCCTGGGCATAGAAAGGAACCGCAGAGATAATCCCGTTATGCCTCAATTCAGGCATGGTGCCGCGACCGATGGCCGCACAGGCTTGCAGGGACAAAAGGAGCAGTACGGAAAATAAATAAGCAGGCATGTATATTGAGCATGCCTGCTTATTCACGAACGGAGGAAATCTTAGCCTCATTTTATTTTATTACCACTACCCGGTGGCCGGAAAGCTGGATGAACAACACAACAAGTATGGCGATTACCAATAGACCTATCACTATGCCCAGTCCGCCATCTCCTCCAACCTTCACCTCATCTATCTGGAGCGCCAGTTGATGTATCTGCTGGTCGCTAAGCTGGGCAAACCTGCTGTTAATCTCTTCCTCCGTGTATCCCAGTTTTACCAGCCTTTCCCCGACGACCTTTGTTTCCAGTATCTTCTGTATTTTGTCAAGGTCCGCAGCCCGGTCGCCCGGTGAAAGCGCTATCATATCCGAAGGAGCAAAACCCGCCTCAACATTGGGGACAAGGCCAATAATACACATGGCCACCACAAGACACCGGGAAACCTGTTTCATAAAAATGTTTTTCATCCTTTTCACTTTTCCTTTCTCGGCTAAAGGTTGTTAAACTTTCGCTCTTGCTACTTCCCCAAAACCTTCTTGACCTGTCCGATCTTTTCCTGAACTTTGCCGGCTATCTTTTCAGCAGTGCCTTCATCCTCCAACTTGGGATTATCTGTTAGTTCACCGGCCACCTCTTTGAGTTTACCCTTCACTTTGTGAAATTTACCTTCCGCCTGGTCCTGCGTGCTTGATTTCATAGTATCCCTCCTTTGACTATTTTATGATCAGATCATTCTTTATAGACTTGACCATTTTGACGCTCCTGACGATTGACCCGCTTTATCGACGGCCTTCATCCCCGCCGGTTGATAAACGGTGTAAAACGTTCTTTCATAGGGCTCCTGGAGCAGGTTCATCGCCCCCCGGAGCACCCGATAATGCTCCGACTTCAGGTGGGTCATAAGGTTCACCCGGGTATCCCACTCTTCAAGTAGAAAGAGTCGATCCTCAGCCTCGACATTCTGGCAGAGGTCACAACGCCGGCATCCCTTCTCCATCCTTATGGAACCGGACAGTGAAGCAAGCGCCTGTGACAACTCCAAGCGCTTCTCAGAATGCACTTTCATCCGGATGATAAGCAGGATCATGGAAATAGTAATAGCAAATGGCCTGCCAATAACAGAAGGGGAAGCAGAGTTTTTGATTATCAATGAATAACAGCCAGTTAGATCAATAGAAGAGAACAGCAGCAAAGCAGGGAATGATTGGTTTAACCTCAATATTTGGTGGAACCTCAAGATATTGAGGGATGCGGAACCTTTTGTCTATTCTCCCGGAGTATCTTGTTCTTTCAACTTCAGCACGGCTTCACTCGTACCGCCCGAAATCCACCGAACCGTGAACCCCAAGTGCCGGAAGATTCCGAGCATTCTCACGTTCTCGGTGAGGACATCGGCCCGGACATAACCAAGGCCTCTTTCACGGGCTATTTCGATGAGCACCTCGACAAGTTTATAACCGAGGCCTTTCCCCTGGAACCTATCGTGGACCAGGACAGCCACTTCGCCAAATGTCAGGTCATGGTTCATAATCAGTCTGGCAACGCCGATCATCTTTTTTTTCCCGTTCTCCCGCAATTCCGCAACGATGGCTATGTGCCGGTCATAGTCGATATTGCAGAAAAGGATAAGCCACTCATGGGATATATCTTTGATAACAGAGAAGAACCTGGTCCTCAATGTTTCTTGGGACAAGGTCGAGAGCATCTCACGCTCTGCGGGCTCGTCTTCAGGTCGTATGGGCCGCAAAAGCACTGCCGTCCCTTCGGTCAATTGCCAGGGGGCGATGTACTTCGCTGGATAGGGAGTGATAATCAAGTGCGGGTAAGGAGATCGGCCCTTAGCGTCAAAATTCTTGTCAAGGATAATTCGCGCGTCCAGGACGGAGGCTTTGCCATTTGCTATGGCCAGAGGATTGATGTCGATTTCAGCTATTTCGGGAAAGTCGACGACCAGATTGGAAAAATTCACCAGGATTTCCTCGATCCGTTCAAAATTTGCCGGCGGTTTACCCCGAAAGCCCTGAAGCATTTTGTATACCTTGGTGTCCTGCATCAACATCTTCGCCAGGGTCTGATTAAGCGGGGGCAGGCCAATCGAAAAATCTTTGATGAACTCCGCCCAAGTCCCCCCCATCCCAAAGAGGATGACGGCACCAAAATCTCTGTCCTTCTTGGCCCCAAGAATGAGCTCGTAATCGACATCCGTGACCATCTTTTCTACAACTACACCCGTTATGGCCGCTGCCGGGGCGCGTTGCTTCACCCTTTGCAGCAACCTCCCATAGGCTTCCTTCAGGGCGGCACTGGAATCTATTCCCATGACGACGCCACCCACGTCGCTTTTGTGGGAGATGTCAGGCGAAACGACCTTGATAACGACGGGGTAACCAACCGTTTCTGCTATGCTTACCGCCGCTTCGGGGTCACCGGCCAGCTTCGCCATTGTCACCGGGATACCGTAGGTCAGGAGAAAATCTTTGGATTCTTCCTCATTGAGCAGCGTTCGTCCTTCCTGGAGGGCCCTCTTGATAAGCTCTTTCAGGCGGTCTTTCGCGGGCGCTTTGTGTGCCGGCAACTCGTCCGGGATCTCATAGAGCTGGTCGAGATGTTTCTTGTACCTGCACATATTCACGTAAGTTCTGACAGCCTCTTCAGGGGTGTCATAGGTCGGGATGCTGTTCTCAACAAAGATGTGTCTCCCTGCCTCTACATCTTCCGCCCCCATCCACGATGCGATGACAGGTTTCCGGACTTTCTTCGCCATAGCGGCCACAGCTTGTGCAACCTCAGTCGAAGGGGCAAGGTCACTGGGCACATAAATGACGAGCACTCCGTCCACCATGGGATCACCGAGGCAGATGGCCAGCGCTTTCCTGAACCTGTCGACGGTGGCGTCTCCCAGCACGTCAATAGGATTGGCTTTGCTCCAGTAGGATGGCAAAAATGCGTTGAGTTGCTTCATGCTCTCGGGAGACAGTTCTGCCAGTTCCCCACCCAGGTGAATGAGGGCGTCGGTGGCCATCACGCCCGGTCCGCCGGCGGACGTCACTATGGCGAGCCGCGGACCGGCCGGCAACCTTTTTGAATCAAGAACCGCGGCGGCAGCAAAGAGTTCTGCTATTTCCCCAACCCTAACGACGCCGGCTCTCCTGAAGGCTGCTTCATATACTGAGTCGTCCCCGGCCATAGCGCCGGTGTGGGAATGGACGGCGCTGGCACTTTCTGCAAATCGCCCCGGCTTCAAAATAATGATCGGTTTACTGCAGGCGAACGCCCGGGCCGCACTCATAAATTTTCTCGCGTTGCCCACACCCTCCATATAGATCAGGATACTCCTGGTGTCCGCGTCATCACCCAAAAAATCGATCATGTCGCCAAAATCGACATCGATCATGGAGCCAAGTGACGCGAACATGCTGAAGCCTATCCCCGCGCTGACTGCCCAATCGAGTATCGCGCTGCCAAGGGCGCCGCTCTGAGAGATGAAGGCGATATTTCCCGGTGGAGGGTTGCCCCGGAGAAAGGTGGCATTTAAGCCCAGGACGGGTCGCACAAACCCGAGACAATTTGGCCCCATAATACGCAGTCCATATTTTTTCCTGAGACCGTCGATTTCCCTTTCTAACCGCATGCCCTCTTCACCAATCTCCTTGAACCCGGCGGAGATTATTACTACCCCCTCTACGCCTGCCTTACCGCACTGCTCAACCACTTCGGGTACCGACCGGGCAGGAGTTGCCACAACAGCCAGATCCACATGCTCGGGAACACTGGCGATGGTGGGATAACCCTCCAGATCCAATACCTTGCCCCCATGAGGGGTTACTGGAAATATCCGCCTCTCCTTCGACCGAAGCAGGTTCTCCAGGATCGTCCGTCCGACGGCGCCTTCCTTTTCAGTTGCGCCGATCAAGGCTATTGTTTTGGGATCGAACATCACTTTTATGCGGCTCATTCTTCTGCCTTCCCTTGCTACTCCTTGAACAGCACCAGCGTGCCGGGCTTCACCAGGCCCGCGAGCCGGAGCGCGTCCCAGTTGGTGAGCCGCACGCAGCCGTTCGATTGCGTGCGGCCGACCGTCGACGGCTCCGGGGTGCCGTGCAGGCCGTAGTGCTCCTTGGAGATGTCGATCCACACAAGCCCGACGGGATTGTTGGGCCCGGCGGGGACCATGGCTTTTGTATCTTTTGGGTTCGCGTTCCAGAACAGTTGGGGATTGTAAAAATAGGTTGGGTTGAACTGCAGGCCGTTGACCTTCCACTTGCCGATCGGCAGCGGGTCGTGCTTGCTGCCGGTGGTGACGGGCGCATAGAACAAAACGCGGCCCTGGGCATCGGCGACGATGAGCGCGGACAGGCGTTTCATGACAGTCACGACGACATCCGGCTTGGCGGGCACAGCCTCACGGACCAGTGCCGCTGCGGGCGCGGCCGCCTCCGGCTCATTCACAGCGGGCTTCGGTGGCAAGACCGGCACCACCATTGCCTCTATGTTTGGAACCTCGATCTCCTCGCCTTCAGCAAAGCGGGCCTCAGGGTTCAGTTGCCGAAGGAACGCAGGGGTGCTGTGAAAACGCTCCGCAATTGCTTCGAGCAGCGACGTGTACCCGAGAGCGGAAAGCGACGCCTTCTGCATCATGTTGGAGGGGATTGTCACGAAGGGACCCGCTGCGTCCCCGGGGGTGATGCGGTAGCGAGTGACCGGCTCGATGGCCTGTTCCGGATTACCCTGCTTCTGAAAGACGTTGAGCGCCTTTTTCGTGTTGGCGCCCATGCGCCCGTCGATCGTGCCGGGCGAGAAGCCGGCTCGATCGAGCATGACCTGCAACTGGAGAACATCGGGGTGCGCCGGCGACTGAGCGGCGGCAGGGACCTGGGCAAACGCCAGGAGCACAATAATCATACAGCCTATCTGCATCTGTTCACTCCAGCGCCGGCTAAACTTTTTGCCGTTTTACTCCTGTCATTCGGGTTACAACCAGCGTTCCAGTAAATGCGCAAACCATTCTCTCATCTTCGAGAACACCGGTCTTTCTTTCCACTCTTCCCATTTTATCTGATGGGACTCCGCAACGTCCTTGGCAAACGACTTCTCCATTTCCACAGCAAAGTCACGGCTCAGGACAACCGCATTCACTTCGTCATTGCTTAGAAGGCTCCTGTAGTCCAGGTTGGTGGAACCGACCGTCGACCAGACACCGTCAATCACCGCAGTTTTCGCATGCATTAAGGCGTTGCGGCGTTCGTATATCTTTACCCCCGCTTTCAGCAGCTCGGAATAATTATACCGCGCCGCGTATAGGGCCACCTCGGAATCGGTGGTCCCGGGAAGAATAATCTTGGTGTCCACCCCTCTCCTGGCTGCATCCGTAAAGGCCTTCAGTATCTGGTCGTCAGGTATAAAATAGGCATTCGTCAGATAAATAGAATGCTCCGCAAACGTGATGGCGGCCACATACACGATAAACGTGGTCCTGTTGTCCGAGCCCGGTGTACTGCCGACGACTCGCACCAGGGCATTCCCGTCTTCTTTTAGCTTGGGGTAGTAGTTCCGTTCCGGTAGTTCAGGCCCATTCTGTTTGGTCCACGTGTCCAGAAAGAGCTTTTGGAATTCGGCCACCGCGGGACCTTCAATTTGCACGTCCGTATCGCGCCAGGGCAGCGGTGTTTCATCGTCTTTATCCCTTTCGGCGTGTTTATGCCTTCCGGAAACCTTGCTCGAGTAGACGCTACTGATGTTGATGCCGCCGGCAATGGCGATTTTGCCGTCGACAATCAAAATCTTGCGGTGATCCAGATGCACCAGGAACAAATTCCCATCCTTGACCGGATTGAATTCTACGACCTGAATTCCCCCGTCCCGCAGGCGCTGAAAAAAGGCTGCGGGATTAGTGAAACTGCCCACGCTGTCATAAATGAGATTGACCTGCACACCTTCCGCCTGCTTTTTCAATAACAGGTCTGAAAATTTGCGGCCCACGTCATCATCATCGATGATAAATGTTTCAAGGTTGATATGGTCTCTGGCGCTCTCCATGGCTTTAAACATTGCCGCATAGGCTGCCTGGCCATCGGCGAGCAAAGTGACTTTGTTGCCCTTCGTCAGCGGGCTTTCGGTGACCGATTCTACCACGGCAGTGTGGCGTTCCAAGACATCCGTCGGCGCGACCGATCGCTTCAGCCGCTCCATAATGGCCTGGCTCTGCTTTGGAGATAACAGTCCTTTGGCCGAAACGATTTGGCGCGGTTTTTGGAACGCCGGTGCGGCGTCGATCTTGTCCGAGACCTGCGGCAGGGTCGCACATCCACCGCTGAGGATCAAGATGGAAACCGACAGGAGGAACCAAGAGGGAGGTTTGATAAATGTCATGCTCTATCCGGAGGTAAGCTCATCAAAGAGTTAGAACGGTCGCCGCCCCTGAATGACTCTGACCAGCACGACGACAATGGCAACGACCAACAGGATATGAATAAAATAACCCATCGTATAGCCGGTCACCAGCCCCAGCATCCATAGAATTATGAGTATTACGGCAATCGTCCACAACATATGATCCTCCTTCTTGATCCCCTGCCGGCTCTTGCCTCGCCATACCACCCACTGTCACGCCTCATACGACTGCAGTTGGGTGCACGGACAGGACCGTTGCATGGCATGCCACCGCCACTGCTAATTACCGGCACCAGGATCATAAACCTTATTGCAAATGGCCGGCCAAAATGCGAATAAAAATTTTAGTTTTAATTAACCTTTTAATAACAAGTAGTTAAATTAACAGAACGGCACACCGGAGAAGGATGGAATGATTAGTTCGGCCTCGCTATTTGGTGGAACCTCAGCATATGGAGGGTTACTTTGCCGATGGGCAGTTACAGGTCCTTGCCGGTCTTACAACTGCTATCTTGCCGATAGCGTGGTCATTTGCTTTCTTTGTGCATCATGTTTATTTTATTGATAATTTGAAATAAGGTGAAGACTTAAAATGAAGGGACTTAAATTTGCCAAAAGGTCGATTAAGCCGATTTTTCGACCGGCAAGTTGGCTGCGAGCTCTCAATCCACGGCGAAGAAGCCCCAAAGCGCCAATAGATGCTTGCCCTAACGCGCCGCCGGAACCGGGCTTGAGCTTAAAAATAATGAGCTTTAATATTCGCCGGGGAACGAGGCGGGACGGCAGAAACAGCTGGATGTTTCGCCGCCATCTTGTCCATGAGGTTTTTTCCCGCTACCGCCCGGATGTTCTGGGCCTGCAGGAAGCGTTAGGCTTTCAAATTGGGGAAATTCGTTCCATGCTGCCCGGATACGAGATGAGCGGTATGCAAAATTCGGGCGGTGCTCAAGTGTTGCACAATGCCATTTTTTTTAATGCGGACCGCTTTGTCCTCGCAGAGCAAGGCATCTTCTGGTTTTCCGACACACCTGATATTCCCGGTTCCAAGGGATGGGGAAACATCATGCCGAGGACCTGCGCCTGGGTGCGGCTGATCGACAAAGGTTCCAAGCAGCCTTTTTATTTCTATAACATCCATTTGGACCATCTTTCCCCGCGTTCGCGCGGAAAAAGCGTTGTCTTACTAATGCAGCGCATTCAGGCCCGTTCTTACCCGGATGATTTTATCCTGACCGGTGATTTTAACGCCCGGGAAAAGAGCGCGCCGATTAAGTATTTAAAAGGTAAAATTCTTTTAAACATCAAGAACGAAGGTAAAGTCTCAAATCCCGACCCATTGAGAGACACCTTTCGGGTTCGCTATCCGAATCTGCGAAAGGCCGCCACCTTCCATGGGTATCGCCGATTTTTCTTCCGCTTCAAACTCGATTATACTTTTGTCCCCGCTTCCATCCGGGTCATCGAGGCGAAAATTATTCAACTATGCTTAAAAAAGTGTTATCCCTCGGATCATTTTCCGCTCTTCACCCTGATTGAGCTGCCTTTAAATATTGCTTCCGGGGAACAAGATGCCCTGGGCAATCAATAGCCCCCCTCTTTCCTGTTTGCCCCTTCCCCCTGCCGGCTATTCCATCACCACACCGGCCGGCAGCGAGCATACAGTCTTTTTACCTCTTCGGTTTTTCCTCTTCTTCATCGGGCTCTTTCCGCTCTCTTCGCTTTTCTCCATCTTTTTCGCCGGGTCGCGGTTCATTCGTTTTTTCGATCTGTTTTTGTACCGGTCTCTGCCCCTTTGCTTTCTCTTCCACCTCTCTTGCCGGCGGCGTTATCGTCTCTTGAGGTCTTACCGGCGCGACGCGCTCGGGCCTTTCCCTTTCCGGCTGAGCGGGTTTTGCGGGACTCACTCGCTCCCGTCCCGCGGGTTGTTGACCGGGCTGCTCCTGTTGACCAGGCCTGGCCGGCGTTACGCGCTCAGGCCTTGCCTTTTCCGGCGGAGCAGGTTTTACTGGACGCACTTGCTCCCGCCCGGTGGGTTGTTGACCGGGCTGCTCCTGCTGACCCGGCCTGGCCGGCGCCACGCGCTCAGGCCTTGCCTTTTCCGGCGGAGCGGGTTTTGCGGGACTCACTCGCTCCCGTCCCGCGGGTTGCCCGGGCTGCTCCGGCTGACCCGGTCTGGCCGGCGCGACGCGCTCAGGCCTTGCCTTTTCCGGCGGAGCAGGTTTTACTGGACGCACTTGCTCCCGTCCTGCGGGTTGTTGACCGGGCTGCTCCGGCTGACCCGGCCTGGCCGGCGTTACGCGCTCAGGTTGCGCAGCTGGCTGCCTGGGCTCAGCAGGCTGCGGCACGGACTTGCCGCCAGAACTCCTGATCTCCCGCTGCTGAAGCTTTATTTCCGCTTTCGGTCGATTTACCTCGTTGGCGGGCACGATATAGTTCGTGCTCTTGGGCGGTTCGATCCGGGCCTCGCGGTTGACCCTCCCTTCCTTGATACTCTTCGCCCGTTCCTGCACCGCGGCAGCACCCTCTTTCCTACCGCCCTGAATGATCGTCTTATTCTGCTGGATGCGATTGATCACGGTATTGTGAGGCTTCTCTTGCACCGTGACGTTGGTGTAGTTGTACCGCTGCTTGTTCGTCGTGTAATTGTTGATTACCGTGTTATTGACGACCGGCGCCGCACGGTAGTTGTTGATGATGGTGGTGCGGTTTATGTTGGTCACCCGGACATCCCGGTAATTGTTCACCCGGTAGAAATTGTTCTGGTTGACCACAACGGCCTGGTTTGCATAAGCATAATTACGGACGGTGATATTGATCTGTGCGATGTTGACGTTAGTTACGACCACCGTATGAGGACCTCCCCAATTGCGGTGGCTATAGTACATCTCGCGCGGTGCCAGGGGCACCCATCCCACGTAGGTGCCTTCGTGAATCCAGGAGACCCTTCCGGGATACCAGAAGAAACCGATGTTGAGTAAGGGGAGACCGACGCGTACGCTCACCACCGGCGGGGCCCAGTACCAGGAATTCCTCACGTAGACCCAGTTGCCGTAATGGTGGGTGACGTACCCGAAAGGTTCCGCGGGGATCCAGCATTGATCTCCGTACCAGTCGGTCCAGCGGCCCACGGTGAAAGGCGACCAACCCACGGCTACGGTGGTGGGCCGCCAGAACCGGCGCGGCTCACCCTCATAGGAGACATTCTCCCATCTGCCGTTCTCTTCCAGGGCATACGCCTCGTCCCGCAGGTTGGGCGGAAGATATTCGGCCGAGCGTCCCCTCACCCTGGCCTTCGCGGCCCAGAAACTTTCCCGGCGACTGTTCCAGCGGTCCCAGTCCGGATCGACGCCCCCCTCGCCTGACGACACCTGAGCCTGGTCCGCGAGGATTGCCGGGGAGCCGGCCGCGACGTCGTACCTGGCATCAGTTGCCGAGTGGACGAAGCTCACTTTCCCCTTGATCGCAACCGCTTCGGCGGAGTTTTCGCCCACGTAAAAGTCGAAGACTGTGCCGGGATCAGCCAGAACGTACCCGAAAGGACTCGTAACCTTAATGACCGTGTCCGAACTTTTATTGTAGAACCGGGCTACACCCGAGGCCACATCCATTTCGGACAGGTCCGTATCAAGGGCAATGACTTGGAACTGCGTGCTGTTCCCGATCCGGATCCAGGTCCCGTTGGGGGCGATCAGCTCTCCCCTTCCCCGGCTGCCGGAAAAGAGGGTATCCTCTGTACCGAAAGGTGCATCCTTGACCACGGCCACCCAGTCGTTTTCTTCAGGAACATAACGGAGCAGGTCCCCTTCGATGTGATATACACGACCGACCACGACGGCCGGTGCGTCTGCCGCCAAGGACAGCGGAACCATCGCCATCGCTGCGGAAAAAAAACACACCAGCAGCCCTATCATCCGTGTTATGTTCTTCATCTGTAACGCCTTCTTTCTTACCATGTTTTAATCTCTATCCTGTCCGTGGCCCTTCCCCTTGCCTTGATCGTGACCTTTACCCTTGCGCCGGACTTCTTTGGGATAGCGATCCCTCGGCAGATCGATCCAGGGGCCGCCCTGCGACCGGGAGTAGTACCACCGGTCATTGTTGTGATAATAGTGGAAGCCACCGTGGACATAGTACGGGTCCACCAATTCCACAACTACCGGCAGGGGAGGTGCAATGACGACACTGGCACCGCGAGGCCCCGCAGCCACAAAGCACCCCACGCACAGAAACACGGCCAATAAAAGTGTAAACCATAATTTTTTCATCATATCCTCCCTGTATTAGAATTGCCCGCTACCCCGATGGCGATTAAAGCAATGCCAATAATCATTGTCTGTTTCATATATCTCCTGCCTAAGCGGGTTTGCAAGTCCAAATCGCTGCAATATTTTTTTCTTCTCCGACTGACCCCGGCCAGCACAACGATAATGGCAGTGACCAGAGAAGGAAGTTATGATTGTATACGGAACTTCACGGAATTCCGTATACAATCAGGTTGAACAAAACTGCGCCCTTACAGCTTATTGTGGTGCAAAAGGGGCGCCGTCGATTCATGAGTCAACAGGATGCTGTCGCCTATTTCACGATCAGATTATTCTTTAGGGAGTTGACCCCTTTGACGCTCCTGGTGATTTCACCCGCCTTATCAACGGCCTGTTGCGAATTGACGAAGCCGCTCAGTTGCACGGTGCCCTGGTAAGTTTCGACACTGATCTGAAATGACTTGAGAAAAGCATCCTTCACCAGCAGAGATTTTACCTTGGTCGTGATGACCGAATCGTCAACGTATTCACCGGCACTTTCATGTGTCCGTGTCGATGCACAGGCGGTAAAGATGGCGATCAGCATAACAAGTACTAAACAACGGATAACGATATTTCTCTTTTTCATAAACATTTACTCCTCCCTTATTTGTGATGCACTGGCTGGTACGGATCCAACTCTTTGGTTTTAGACTCGCACTTAACCCGTGCTCCTATTGCACTATGATCTCAAATAGCACCCTCATGTTTGCCTTTGCTGCTTTTGAGTAAATCTCTTTGGGCGCTGCTTCGTACATTGCCGGGTTGGTCTCGCCATAGCCGATCGTGGAAAGCCTCTCCGGGATGACAACGCCTTCGTTAATGAGATATTCCTGAACGGCATTGGCCCTTCTTTCGCTCAACTTCTGGTTATAAGTTTCCGTGCCGGAAGCAGAGGTATACCCTGCGATGCGGACTTTAGCTTTCGGGTTATCTTTCAGCAGCTGGACGTTTCTTTTCAGTATCGTCTGTGCTTCCGGCTTCAGTGTCGACTTATCGAAATCGAAATTTACGTCCTCAAAAGCAAGAATAATGATCTTCGGCTCAACCGCGGCGGCCACAATCGGCTCCTCAATCTTCGGCGTCGCCACAACGGCAATGACCCTTGGTTCAGCCTTCGGCTCCGCCACAGCGGCAACTACCTTCTCTTCAACCTTCGGCTCCGCGGCAAAGATAATTATCTTCTCCTTTGGCTCCGCAACCAGCTGTTGATAACGGGAACAATTTCCCGAGATTACTTTTTCCACAAAAGCGGCCATGGCCATCGGGTCTACCAGTTTATCGGCGTTTACCGTATATCCGCCGGCAACATTCTGCACGATCTGCTCTGACAGTTCTTTCCCATCAGAAGCATATCCTACCTGAATGGCATAAACGCAAAGCTTGTCGCCCAGCTCGGCATTAACCGCAGCTATGGCCTCTATGACAGTTGCGGGCCTAATGTCATCGATGCCCGGCGTTTCCGAAAAGTCACTGACAATAATGATGGCCGAATTACCCGCCGCCACTCTGAGATCAGCGCCTGCTGCCGTAATCGCCTTGCCCATCGGTGTTCTATGGTGGGGATTTTCGATAGAGTCTATGGCCTTCGCATAGTCATTCTTAACGAGGGGATTCACCCCATAAATAAGAGGCGTTTCTTCGGACCAGAAGGTCCTGAGCCCTGCTTGCAGCCTGATTTCGGGCATTGTCGCTATCATGTTCATTACGGCATTTTTCGCATGCATCAGGCGAGTGGCTTCATTGACCATCGGCTTACCATGCGAATCGCCCATGGAAGTAGATTTGTCAAAGAGGACAATAAAATTGCCCATATTCTGAACCAGTTGCCCTGACTTAATCTGCGGGTTAAGATCAACCGGCCTGAAGGCGGCGTAACTGGTGAAGGGCAGGCAAAACAAAAACAAATAAATTAATCCCAAGTTGATTCTTTTCATAATAAGTTCTCCCTTACATTTTGGTTGTTAAGGTTCCTATATCACTTCCGCTGCAGGCATCTTCCAACCGGAGCTCCTGATGATTCTCTGCCTTCAGGCGAATCATAGCGTGCTCCCGGGTATCCCTTTTTCCAGAAGAAAGAGCGGATTTGTTTTAATCCTCGCTGCTCTCATAGAAGTCACGGCACTGACGCCCCTTTTCCAGCTTTATGTTAGGGAACTGGATAGTGAAGGAGGGCAAGTGAAGTTGTCACAAAGGACCTTCAAAAAGGACTTTCATCGGCATGATTACAGTGATCATGTAACTGTAAAAGCAAATAGCCTGCCAAGAGCCGCCGAGCAATCATAACACTAGCTTTCATCCTTCAATAACAACTGTTTAGATTAATCGGAGGAAAGAAGATCGCCGCAGGAAAGGGACCGTTTAGCCTCAACATTTGGTGGAACCTCCAGATACTGAGGGAAGCCCTGAAAGGGAGTGGGCCGTCTGCTCATCATCCGTCACCGTTGGCCATCCCGGCAGGGCTGCCCGGTGGGCTTCCCGTCAGCACGCGGGAGGGGGCAAAGGCATGGCGATTGGGAAGACAAGCTTTAAAACCGGTAACCGACACCGGCCAGAAAAATGTCCGTGTCCCGGTCATAATCCGCGACGATCCGGTCCCAGGTGCTGCGTATGAGCCAGTGTGGGCTGAGCCGGTAGCTCGCGGTGATCGAGACGATTTCGGAAAGAAATCCGCCGGTGCGGTCTTTACGGCGGCGATCTTCGGCTAAGTAAAAACCAAAGCCGGCCCCGAGCGCCAGACGGTCCTCGAAAAAGGGTTTTGCCAACCAGAGCTGGGTGGTCAGCCCGTACCGGTCGATCAGGTCGCTTCGCCCCTCGTAAAGCACTCCGGCGGTCCACTCCACGTAGCGCCAAAGCCCCCGCCGGTATCCAATGCTGCCGGCCGTAGAACTCCCATTACCCGGAAGATTGACG
>Ga0082335_1003903_pt1 | contig 23526 bp, 22 predicted proteins | sample Subgrocontami58m_FD_72375 | JGI IMG/M metagenome (GOLD analysis project Ga0082335, IMG submission 72375) | Subsurface groundwater microbial communities from S. Glens Falls, New York, USA - GMW37 contaminated, 5.8 m (SPADES assembly) (version 2) ...
CCCGACTTCGCCCGCAGGGACATCGCCTCCTTGATCATCGACCAGCCGGATCTCGGTGCCGCCGCGCGGCCGTCCCACGGTCCGGTGACGGATTTCCGGCGGATCATCGAGCGAAGGCACCGCCCAACCTCCAAAGTCCATCCCTCCATAACCGCTGAGGATTTTCCCAGAGGTTTCCGCCTCTATCTTTGCTGCCAATTCCGCAGGCATGGGAGCTCCGGTCGTGTACCAGAGACGCACGCTGCGACAGCGCTGCGGCTCCCAGGCCCGATGGTAAACAACCGTCGCAAGCTGGGCGGGAACAGCGCAGACAACCGTGACCCTCTCGCGCTCGATCAGATCAAGGATCTCTCCAGCCTCAACGCGGCCCATGAGTACCACACTGCTTCCCGCAACCGGAGCCGCAAACAAGGGAGGGATACTCGGCCCAATCCCCTGCGCCATGGCGAGAAAGACATCCTCAGGCCGCAGGCGCAGGATCTCGGCCTGGACGCGGCCTCGCAGCAGCCAGGAGGAATTGGAAAAATAAGCGAACTTAGGCATGCCGGTAGAACCTGACGTGGGAAGAATGAGCGAGCCGCCTGTTCCATATCGGGGATGTTGGCCACCCTCCCGGCAGATCAGCTCATCCCACAAAAGAAAATTCCCTGCTTCCCTCAAGCGCACTCCTATGCAGTGTCTCAGGTCGGGTAGATGCGCACTGATTTGGCGGATCGCTTCGGCAAAGTTCATGCGGCCCGACGGACCGGCGACGAACAGGGCGCGCGGGCGCGCGCGTTCCAGGATATTGCCGACTTCATGTTCGCGCAGGCTGGCGAGAATGGGCAGCCAGGCCAATCCCGCATGCTCGCAGGCGACGCGGATGACGTAAGACTCAATCCAGTTGGGCAACCAGGAGGCCACGATATCTTTCGGTTTAAGATCGAGCGCCAAAAGGGCGCTGCCTAGCCGATGCGCCGTCAGCGCCGCCTCCCGCCACGTTAGGCGCATCTCGCTATCGGCAAGGGCAAGTTGATCGGGTCGAAGCCGCGCGTGAAGATCCCACCAGCCGGCAAAATCGGCGACCTCCAGGATGTTTGGTTCCGCCCCTGTCATTCCTAAAAACCCATTTTCTGAGCCTTCCTAAGCGCCTCGTAAACGTCGCGATAAGGGACGCCCGGAAGGTCGAGCGGCAGCTCGCGCACGATCTTTATGGCCCAGGCGCTATCCAGGCGCACGCCCACAGTTGTGAGCACCCAGAGAGTGTCACCGCCAGAGAGAGTCTCGGGTCGGCGGCTGATCACGGCGACCACATGGCGCATCCGGTATTTTCTTCGCCCCGGCGTCAGATCCCGGATAATCAGAGGAATCTCGGCGTCCTCCTTTAGCTGTTCCGGACCGCGCACGAAGGTCTCCCAAATTTGTTGGACGCGGCCTGAACTCATGTCTCCTCTCCGGACATAGTTACTTTGCGGCGCAAAGTTTCCGGGAAGATCGAGTCGAAAGTTGCCTTCACCGGCACCTCCCATTCGCGCGACCACCCGGGCGGCCAGGTGCAGTCAAAGGCGACCGTCCCGCCTGCCTGCCTCATTCGTTCCTCCTGGCTGTAACAGGGCGTCAGCGTATTGGCCCGCCCCGTGTATTGGACTACATGAACGCCGGTGACCGGGTGACACTTGGTGGCGAAGGCGTGCAGCACCCGCCCTAAATCGAAAGGATCAACATCGCCATCGACGACGAAGATCTTCGACAGCAGCGCTCGCCGCGAAGTTAGGATTTCGAGAATTTGGCGCGTGACTTCAGGACCACCGCGGCCTACGGCGACTACAGCGGCGTGAACCGCCCCCTCAGGGGGAACGTAGACATCAACCACAGGCACGCCATGGCGCTCAAGCCGTCGCTTGATGGCGAGCGCTCCGCTCATCGAGGTGATCGTTGCGCTGTCATCCATGTAGCCGGTCGCGTCAACCGTCAGGATGGGATCGCGGCGATGAGTGACGGCTTTGACGCGGCAAAGAATGCCGTTACCCATCTCGCCGGTGCGATATCCCGGGTATTCGCCGTACGGGCCTTCCAACCCGACTGCGTCGGGCAGCACTTCAGCTTCAATCACAATTTCCGCCGTGGCGGGAACCATGAGATCGCTGGTTTCGCAGCGAACGACCTCAACCCCTGATCCGCGCAAGCCCCCTGCCAACATGGCCTCATCTCCGCCCAATCGATACGTGGCGGAAGCTGCAAGGTGGCACAGAGGGTCCGCGCCGATGACGATTGCGATCGGCATCGGTCGCGCTGCCGGAACGTAGTGGTCGAGGAAAACCTTACCCAAATGGCTCGTGGGCCGTGGAAAGCCAGTGAGGCGGCGCGCGCCATAGACCATAAAGCGGTAAATACCCCAGTTGACCCAGCCGGCGGCTGGATCGCGCGACACAACCAAATCCCAGGTGCCAATGTAGCGGCCGCCATCGCCCTCATGAAGCATGGGCGCAGGGAGATCAAAGAGATCTACCTGGTCCGCCCGCTTGACGATCTCCTTGCACGGCCCGTCCGAAACGGTCACAGGGGGGATGAGTCGGCCTTCCCTCTCTTCGTATTCCCGGTAGATTTTCTTTACGGAACTCTCCGCCGCCAAGCCCAGAGCAATCGCGACGCGCCTCCACGTGGCGAGCGGATTCATGAAGACGGTGCAGTCCGGATAATCCGTAATGCGCTTGAACCACAACCCCGGCGCTTGCCTTTCGCACGCCAGGCGTCCGATCGCCCCCATCTCGAGATCCCAGTGAACTTCCTTTTCCACAACGGTCAAATCTCCCGTGCGCGCGAGGGCGTCGATGAACTGACGCGTGTCTTTCCACTCCACTTGGGTCACCCCTTTCGCTTTTTTCTCTCTTTTTACGGCCTGCTCTATCATATTACAAGACAAATTTTTCAGAGGTTTTTTTTGCGAACTGATGCCGTCGCGGAGTTTGACGGTTCGACTCATGCCCCGTGCTGACTTCGGCGAGCTCAGTCGAGCCGTGCACGGGGTTAAGTTGTTCGTATGTCGCTCACCGTCAACCCTGAGCAAGCCCCGCCCTGTAGGCGGGGTGTCGAATGGGTTGACTTTTGACGCGATATCATATAAAAAATTTCGCAATCAAAATTAATCGAGGCAGTTTACTCTCTCTCCTTTTCGCCTTGGTCCGTCGCTTGGAGATTGCCGGCCGGGACGGGGGGGATAATGATCTTTGTCCCTGACAGAGTCCTCATAATTAACGCGTACCACACGGCCAATTCCCACTCATCGGAGGAGATATATGAGTAAGGCAGTTGCAAAAACTACTGGCGCCGGAGCGGAGAAAAAAACGGATCTGCGCGGCGCTCTGGAATGGCTTAAATCAGAGGGTGACCTGATCGAGAGCGACAAAGAGGTTAATCCCGACCTTGAAATAACCGGAATTCAGAAGCAATTGGACGGCGGCTGCCCGATTCTTTTCAACAATATCAAAGGCAAGCCGCACCATCGCTGTGTCACAAACTTATTCGGCGACATGAACGTCATCAACAAGATGTTTGGTTGGAAAGACCACGCCGACCGCACCAGAAAACTGGCCTATGCCATTACGCATCCGATACCGCCCGTCATCATCGACCAAAAGGATGCGCCGGTTCAGGAGGAAGTGCTCGAAAAGCCGAGCGACGCCAACGAATTCGTGGTGCCGATCCGGCACACGGATATAGAGCCTGAGCTGACCGTCGGCTCCGGCAATCGATTGATCTCCGGTCACTATTTCGGCGGCGGCACGGACCTCGGCTACAACCGGATGAACTTCCGCTGGGGCAACGTCGGGACATTCCAGATCTCCCCCGGCTCGCACATGTGGCAGGTGGTCACCAAATATTACAAAGAGAACAAACCCATTCCTATTACGATGAACTTCGGCTTGCCGCCGGCTTGCACGCTGTTGGCCGGCGCCGGCTTCGATTACGTTATCTTACCCCAGGGCTGTGACGAGGTCGGTATGGCGGGCGCCGTCCAGGGCGCTCCTGTGCGGTTGGTCAAAGCACGCACGGTAGATGCTTTGTCGGTCGCTGATGCCGAAGTTGTCCTGGAAGGCTACGTCAATCCACGCGATCGCCGCTTTGAGACGGCGGAATCCGAGAAGGCGGGAGTTCAAGGCCGCTACCACTTCCATCCCGAGTGGGCCGGCTACATGGGCAAAGCTTACAAAGCGCCGACTTTCCATGTCACCGCGGTGACCACGCGTAGACGCGAATCCAAACCCATTATTTTTCCACTGGGCGTCCACACCCTCGATGATCACAACATCGACACTACGGTGAGGGAGGCTGCCATGTTTGAGTTATGCGAACGGATGCAGCCGGGCATCATCATCGATGTCAACATTCCCTACTGCATGACCGATTGGGGAGGAGCGATTATTCATGTCAAGAAACGCAACAAGATCGACGAAGGCTGGCAGCGTAACTTCATGGCGGCGATCCTTGCGACCTCCCAGGGCTCGCGCCTCGTCATCGCTGTCAGTGAGGACACCGATCCCTATGACATGGACGACGTGATGTGGTGTCTCACAACCCGCGTGAATCCAAAAACCGACATCATCAACCCGCTCCCGGGCGGACGCGGCCAAACCTTCATGCCGGCCGAGCGAATGACGGCCGGGGAAAAGGAGTGGACCGCCTCCAATACTACGTTTGAGGGCGGCATGGGCATCGACGCCACCGTTCCCTTCGGCTACGAGAACGACTTTATGCGCCCGGTCTATCCGGTCGATCGAGTCGACCTCAAAAAATTCTTCAGCGACAAAGATATTCAGAACGCGAAATCCCGGATGAGAGGTTGGGTCCACTCTTTGGCCCGGACCGGAAGATAGGCTGGAAAATCATCAAGCAAAAAAGGGCGGGGAACGATACCCTGCCCTTTTTTTAGAACAGAGATGACGGATAGAGAAAAACAGGCGGGATTCCTTTCTCCCTATCGCATCCTGGATCTCACCGACGAACTGGGGTTTCTCTGCGGCAAGGTCCTCGGCGACCTCGGCGCTGACGTCATCAAGATCGAGAGTCCCGGCGGCGATCCGGCAAGAAAAATCGGCCCTTTTTTTCGCAACCAATCTGACCCGGAGAAGAGCCTTTACTGGTTCGGCTTCAACAATAATAAGCGTGGCATCACCCTAAACCTGGAGTCCGTCCGGGGCCGGGAACTGTTTGCCCGATTGGTGGCCCGGGCAGATTTCTTAATCGAGTCCTTTATCCCCGGCTACTTGGACCGGCTTGATCTAGGCTATGCTGCCTTAAGCCGGATCAATCCGCGTCTGGTTCATACCTCGATCACCCCTTTTGGTCAGAGCGGACCATACAGCCGGTTCAGGGCCTCAGACATCGAGATTATGGCGATGAGCGGTTGTATGTCGCTAACCGGCGATCCGGAACGTGCGCCTTTACGGATCACCTTTCCTCAATCCTACCAATGGACCGCTTCCTACGCCTCGGTAGGCACGCTCGTCGCTCACCTCCACCGCCAGCGCACCGGTGAGGGACAGCAAGTGGATGTCTCGGCTCAGGCCTGTATGCTCTGGGCCTTTTCCCACGCCCATACCTTTTGGGATCTGAACCGCCACCTGGAAAAAAGGGCCGGCTCCTTTATGACCGGCCGGAGTATTACCGGCGCCAAAATGCGCGTCTTCTGGCCCTGCAAAGACGGTTATCTCAATTTCATCATCTACGGCGGTGAAGCCGGAAGGAAGACCAACCAGGCCCTGGTAGAATGGATGGACAGTAAGGGGATGGCGCCGGAATTTCTCAAAAAGAAAGAGTGGAAGAGCTTTAACATCGCCGAAGTCACACAGGAAGAGATAGACCGGATGGAGGAGCCGATCTCCCGGTTTTTCCAGGACGTCGCCAAGAAGGAGTTTTTCGAGGAAGTGATCAAAAGGGAGATGCTCGGCTACCCGGTAGCAAGCGTAGAGGAGATCTTCCAGGATCCCCAGCTTGAGTTCCGCAAATTCTGGCAAAGCATAGACCACCCCGAATTGGGAACCTCCATCCTCTATCCCGGCGGCTTTGCCAAGTTTTCCGAAGGCCCTTGCAAAATCTGGCGTCGGGCGCCACTGATCGGCGAACACAACGAAGAGATCTATTGCGGCGAGCTGGCACTGACAAAAAATGATCTTGAGAATTTGAAGAAGGAAGGAGTCATCTGAGTTTGGTTAGGGGTAGAGGGGCGGTGCAGAGTGGACCAATAAACGAATAACAAAATCATGCGTGCCCTAGAGGGAATCAAGGTTGTTGAGTTCGCCGCTTTCGCAGCCGGACCGGTGGTAGGCAAGCACCTGGCCGATCACGGCGCGACGGTTGTCCACATCGAGTCAAAGGTCCGTCCGGACGGCTTCCGCGCCCACTATCCTCCATACAAGGATAACATTCATGGGTTGAACCGCTCCGGCCTCTTCGCCCTTTGCAACAACGACAAACTGGACATCACTTTAAATCTCAAGAAAGCGCCTAAGGCCACTGATCTGGCCAAAAGGATAGTCGCCTGGTCCGATGTGGTAATCGAAAACTTTAGCCCCGGGACGATGAAACGGCTGGGGTTGGACTATGAGGCCCTGAGAAAAATCAAGCCGGACCTTATCATGCTGAGCAGCTCCAATCTCGGACAGAGCGGGCCGCATGCACACCATGCCGGATTCGGATCCCAGCTCTCCTCCCTGGCGGGGTTTACCCACCTCACCGGCTACTCTGACGGCCCACCCCAGATTCTCTACGGACCTTATATCGATTACATCGCTGTCGCTTACGGCGCTGTTGCCATCCTCGCGGCGCTCGATTATCGAGAGAGAACCGGTAAGGGGACCCATATCGATACTGCACAATACGAGACAGGTCTCCAGTTCATGGCCCCTATCCTCTTGGATTATAAAATCAACGGCAAGGTCGCCAGCCGAAACGGCAACCGTGATCCGGCGGCGGCGCCGCATGGAGCCTATCCATGTAAGGGTGATGACAGCTGGTGCGTCATCAGTGCGTCATCCGAGTCGGACTGGGAATCTCTCTGCCGGGCGATGGGGAATCTCGCCTGGACAAAAGAGAGCCGCTTTGCCACGCTCCAGTCGCGCAAGGAGCATGAAGATGAGCTGGATCAAAAAATCGGCGCCTGGACGACTGGTTTTACTGCACGAGAGATCACGGAAAAGCTTCAGGCCTCAGGTATCCGAGCCGGGATCGTCAACACCATGAGAGACATTTACAGCGATCCTCAACTCAAGCACCGTAGGCAGTGGGTCGAGCTGGAACACCCGGAGATCGGCAAGATGCACTACCAGCGGCCACCCTTCTTTCTCACCAGGACTCCATCCGGTCCGGAGCGACGCGACCCTCTGCTCGGCGAGCACAACGGCTACTTCTATCAGGAGCTTTTAGGTCTTTCGGAAAAGGAATACCAGGAATTAGTAGCAGAAGGCGTTATTGATTAAGCGGGACTACCACATTAGCCCCAGGAAAAGCCCTCAAGGCCCAATCCCGGCCTGATCGCCCGCCAACTGAGAAGATTCAAATTTGGCGTGACGGCATGTTATCTCCTACCCCAGCGACTATTGACATCCAGGCCGTCAACTGATAGAAAAAAGCCGTCCTTTTAGACACCGACACAGCTCCCTATACCTGCCCTCTAAAAACCCTTAATATTTATGGAAAATACGAGAAAACATAAATGTTTTCAGCTAGTTATAGGCAAGCTCTCGGCATCGAGAATGGCTTTTATAGCTTTGTTATTCTCCCTACTTATCCCCTCCCACCCCTCCAATGGCGAAAGAGGCCACTGGATTGAGCAGGTCAAACACCCTCTTGCTAAAGGGGATTCTGAATTACTCATGGTTTATTCAGTAGTTAAGTCGCAGAAAAATGACTTAAGTGATGCTTGGGCCTGGGACGTCGCAACTACCATACTGGAAGAAAGCTACAGGCACTCCCTTGATCCCATGCTGGTTCTGGCAGTAATTAATGTAGAGAGTGGTTTCCAAAACTGGGCAGTATCAACGGAAGGAGCCAGGGGGTTAATGCAAATCCGCCCCATAGTTGCGAATGCCCTGGCCAAAGAGTTAGAGGCAATAGAACGGGGGGTTAAGGGATCAATAGAGGACTCCTTAGACTCTTTTACCCTCCATCCGTTAGACCTTGATGACCCTGTTTCCAATATCAAACTTGGTGTTTATTACCTGGGCTCTCTCAAGAAAAACTTTAGAGATTTAAAACTCGCGTTAACTGCCTACAACTGGGGTCCGACTGAGGTCAAAAACAGACTGCAGGAGGACGAGGTTCTCCCGCTAGCGTACGCAATGAAAGTTCTCTCCACCTACCAGAGCTACCGCCAGGACAGCCCCCAAACCCATAAAACCCCCTAGAAACGCAATCGGGTTCCAAGTTACAATCCGGCGAATCTTGCGCCAAACTCGGCGCGGGCGGAGCTGACTTGGAACTTTCGGGATGTAAAATTCTTATTGCCGGGTGCGGCGCCATCGGCTCGGTCTTCGGTTGCCTGCTTAGAAAGGCCGGCTACGAAGTCACCCTGCTCGGACGAGAATGGCACCTTACGGCTATACGCCTCAACGGGCTTGAAATGGACGGCATCTGGGGCCGCCACCGGGCAGAGGAATTTAAGCTTTGTACTGAAGCGGGTAATTTCACCGAGCTTTACGATCTGATTCTGATCGCTGTAAAAGCTTACGACACCGAAAAGATTACGCGACTACTCGCTCCTTATCTTAAGCCCGACGGGATCGCCATCTCGCTGCAAAACGGGTTGGGGAACGTCGAGACGTTGGCGGAAAAACTTGGCGCAGGGAAAAGTATGGGGGCCAGCATCCTGGTAGGGGCAAAAATCCCCGAGCCTGGGAGAGTTACGGTCACTGTCCAGGCCGCTCCAGTCATCATCGGTCCGTTTGACCCGAACGTGGCAGGATCCATGGAAAAAGGCAGGCTCTGGGCCTCTCTTTTTGATCAGGCCGGCATCCCCTGCGAGGCGACGGAAAAGATCCTCGCCCACATCTGGGCTAAGGTCTTTTACAACGCCCCGCTGAATCCGCTCGGCGCCATACTTCAGGTCCATTACGGCGCATTAGGAGAAGAACCGCAGCTAAGAGCGATCATGGACCGGATTATCGACGAGGCCTTTGAGGTGGCAGTCAGGAAGGGGGTGATGCCCCTGTGGTCATCCGCCGATGAATACCGCAAGCTTTTTTATGGGAAACTTCTGCCGGCCACATATAACCACCAGAGCTCTATGTTGCAGGATTTGCAGCGGGGGCGACCGACGGAAATCAATTCGCTGAACGGGCAGATATGGCGCTACGGAGAACAGTTGGGCACCCATACCCCTTACAACGAGACTATGACGCGCTTAATGTTGGGTCGGGAGAAGAGGACAGCACCTCCTGGACCTTCTTTGCATAGCGCCATCGGTCGCGATCCTCGAATGATCCCGCCGGAACGGGATCGTAAAAAGTAATTTTCAGCGGAACCGGGTTGAGGAGGATGCTCCCACGCTTCAGCGCATCAAAAGTCCCTTCTATCCGGACCGGAACTACAGGGATCCCGCTCCGAATGGGCAGGATAAAAAGGGTAGGCTTAAAATCCTTTATCTTTCCATCCAAGGTGCGAGTCCCCTCGGGAAAGACAACAATCGAAATTCCCTCCTGGAGCAGATTAAATGCCTGCCTCAGGCTGGCGAGCCCTTTCCTCGGATTGGCGCGGTCCATAGGGATCTGGCGCGACCATTTGAGGGCCCACCCCATGAGTGGGATACAAAATATCTTTTCCTTTGTGATGATGCGGAAATTGAATGGGATATAAGCGAAGGCCAGGAGGATGTCGAGGAAGCTGGCATGGTTGGGCATGAAGATGTACCTCTGCTTCGGATCCAGATATTCCAGTCCCTCGATCTGGACGCGAAGCCCGGTGAGGGCGAGGTTGGTTTTGGCCCAATAGGTGAGGCAGCGATGACTTTTATTGCCGCTAGCATCAAACAAACTCGCCAGGCAGCTTCCAAGTCCCCAAAAAACCATCAGCAGTACGAAAAAGCAGAGAATGCAAAGCTGGTAGGGAAAAAGTAGCAACCTCCGCAGAACATGCTTGGCCTCCACGGGAGACAGATTAACTCATAGCCTAGGAGAGTCAACCTGTGGTAAAGGAGATGACTTGAAACGGGGAGGAGAGAAAAGGGCATGAGCGACATAAATGCGTTGACCCTCACGCAAAAGGCCTGGGAGGAGATTTCGCATCACGCCGTGGAAACCTTTCCCGAAGAATGCTGCGGCGTGATTCTTCATAATGGCGGGATCGACGCAGTGCGCCGCTGCCGAAATATTCAGAACGCGCTGCATGCCCTGGATGCCGAGAGCTATCCCCGCGACGCCACGATCGCGTATGCCATGGACCTAAAAGAGCTGGAATCCATCCTCCATGAAGCGGGGACTACCGGCGCAAAGATCAAAGCGTTCTACCACTCTCACCCCAACCACGAGGCCTACTTCTCCCAGGAAGATAAGGCCTTTGCCACTCCGTTCGGAGAACCCACTTTCCCCGAAAGCGCCCATATCGTCATCTCGATCTACGATCGAGCGGTCAAACGGATCTCCGCCTATGCCTGGGCACAGGAAAAAAAGGATTTCGTCGAGATCCCGCTGAAAAAATCTGATCCGCATGCTGGCACCTAGAGATCACAGCATTGATGTCCGTGGACTTGAGATCCGCTATCTCGAGTGGGGAGAGCCGGGAGGCGAGCCGTTGATCTTGATCCATGGCTTCCTGGACCATGCCCGAAGCTGGGAGCCTTTTGTCGCATCCTTGCAGGAAAAATCCTCTAGACCCCTGTGGATCATCGCCCCCCATTGCCGTGGACACGGCGAAAGCGGATGGGTCGGGGCCGGGGGCTATTACCACTTTCCTGATTATCTCCTGGACCTCAACTGCCTGATTCATACTCTGGGTAGCTCTTCCGTAACCCTGATGGGCCACTCGATGGGCGGGACCATAGCATTCCTTTACACCGGGACTTTCCCAAAGTGGGTGAGCAAACTCGTTCTGGTCGAGGGGATAGGGCCACCCGGCACGGCCTTTTCTGACGCCCCTCAGCGCATGGAAAAATGGCTCACCGAGGTAAAGGCCTTGGCACAAAGGAAAGCTCCAGAGTATCCCTCGCTGGAGGAGGCTGCCCAGAGACTGCGGAGAAGGAACCATCGGCTAAACCCAGAGCTCGCGCTTCGCCTGGCACGGTGGGGAATGAAACCGACGCCCAAAGGGAAATGGGTGTGGAAATTTGATCCCCTCCACCGCACGGCTGCCCCTCAGCCTTTTTATACCGCTCAGGCCCTGGAATTCCTGCGCCGCATCGCATGTCCAGTCCTCCTCATCCAGGGAAAAGAGAGCCGTCAAACCCCGCGGCCAGACATGCAAGAGAGGTTAGCGGCCATAGCTCACCGAACCATGGTCGAGATCAAAGATGCCGGTCACATGGTCCATCAAGATAACCCCGAAGGGCTGGCAGCGGCGGTGCTGGATTTCCTAGTGAAATGATCTCTTTTTCTTCTTGGCTTTGAGCGTCTTGCAGGGGAATGGCGACGATTTCACGCCTGTAGGGGGAGCGAAAAGAAAAAGGTGCTCCCCTTCCCGGCCTCGCTTTCTACCCAGATTTTTCCCCCGTGGGCCTCCACAATCATCTTATAGATCGCGAGGCCGAGGCCAGTTCCTTTCTCGCGCGCGGTCCTGCCGCTTGTCGTCTGGCGATACTTCTCAAAGAGCTGAGAGACCTCCTCTGCGGGGATCCCTTTGCCTCTGTCCTTAACCCATAGCTTTACGGCGGTGTTATCCTGCAAAATTACTCCGACCTCAATCTCGCCGCCTTGCCCGGAAAACTTGACGGCGTTGCTTAGGAGATTGCCCAGCACTTGATCCAACCTGCGGCGGTCCGCATAAATTCGAGGCACACGCGAGCCGACGCGGGCGGTGAGTGTGATTTGCTTTCCCACAGTAAGAGCTTGATACTCGTCGATACTGTTTCGGATAAGCGCCTCAAGATCCAACTCTTCTTTCACCAGGTCGATGCGCCCAGCCTCGATCCTGGAGACATCCAGAAAGTCGCTCACAAGATCTACAACGTCCCGGATCGTGCTCTGCATTTTCGTCAGCCATTTTTTTTGCTCCTCATTGATTACCCCGGCCGCGCCGTCCTCGAGCAACGCCGCGCTTGAAAGCACGACCGTAAGTGGGGCGCGGAGGTCATGAGCAATCATAGCCGTGAAATCCGCCTTCAGCTTGCTTGCGCTTTCTATCTCGATGGCCTGTCGTTTAAGCAGGCGGTCCGCGTATCTCACTATCAGGAACAAGGCGAAGTATAGCACCGTAAAACTGAGCACCACTCCGATACTGACCTTGATTTGCGTGCGGTTGATCGTCCCGATTAGATCCGTCATGTCCCTATAGAGTTCAAAGACGCTTTCCACAGGGCCCGAAATGCCTGCTTTTCGGATCGGGACATAGCTGGTGAGAACGTGACGGTCTTGGACCATGCCCTCAAAGGCGTATATCTCGCCGCGTCGAGTGAGTGCGCTGACGACCCGTCCGGATCGCGCGCCAAGGAAACCGGGATTTTGACTCTGATCCTCGCCGATTTGTTTTGCCTCGGTCGAAAAGACGGTCCGTCCCGAGAGGTCGTAAATTTTTACCTTGAGGATCGGGAGCCCCCGCATTTGTGCCAAGACCGCGTACCGAAGTCCTCCGATTTCTGGCCGGTCTCGCAGTTCATCGCCGCTCATTCCCGAAGTGGAAGCTAGAAATAAAGCGAACTGAGGCCAGAGCGAGTTGGCAAACGCCGTGGCCAGGCGACTATTCTCATCCTCTTCGTGCCGTAAAAGGTCTTCTAAAACGATCTGCCTGTAGAACAACCCCAAGACGCCGGCCGCGATGATGATGGCAGCAAGGCTTGTCAGAGTAAAATAGCGTAGGAGTCTAAACATAGGGAAAAGAAAAGTCGGGTAGCGCAACCGACAGCTCCGGAATTGCCCTCACGATCACGCGGTACCGCGCCTTTAAGAGCCCCAAACAGCCACCAGAGAGAATAGGTTGGTCCCCGATCGCGACTTTGGGGCGGAGAGTATCCGATGGTGACGCGCTATGTCAACCTGAGCCTGGCCTGGAAGTAACGTCCCTTGATTTACCCCCCCGAAGAATCATCAGCTCAACCTGTTCCGGCCTTCCAGTAGCGCAGTTGAAGGTGCCGGACTACGGATGCGATTTCGGGTTCACCGAATTTGTCACCGCTACAAGTTCCTCAACTTATGACCGGTTTACAGGTAAAGGTGGAAATTTCCTCCTCATTAAGGTAATCAGAGTCTGGTGTCGGTCAACACGCTTGTCAAAAACCTAAATAATATTGGGGATGGATGCTTGTTGTCATCCGAGGAGCTTCGTCAATGGTCGCCAATGGCCCGGGAATAACCAAGTACTCAAACATTTTTAGCGAGCTACAGGTCGGGAGTTTTAGATGTCGGAACCGGGTGAAGTATGCGGCCTGTTCGGTGTCAAACTTCAACACCCGTGACGGAATCATCACGGACCGGGAATACGCCCGCATGGAAGTGATCGCCCGCACGGGAGCAGGAATGATCACGAACCAGGGAGCCTATCCGGACCCGGCGGGGGCCGGCAAGGCATATTACCGGCAACTGAGCATCGCGGATGACAGATACATCCCCGGCTTTCGGAGGATCGCCGATCTGCTCCACGGCGCCGGGGCCATTGCTATCCAGCAGATTCTGCACGCCGGCCGCTACGGGGGTATCGACCTCGACCATTGCGTCCAGCCCTCCGACGTTCCGCAGACCTTGCGACACTTCCGTTCTCCCCGACAGATGAGCCGGGAGGATATCCGCCTCTGCATCCAGGACCATTGCGCGGCGAGCCGGCGCGCCCTGGAGGCGGGCTTTGACGGCGTGGAGATCACGGCGTTCATGGGTTACCTACTAGCCAATTTCCTTTCGCCATTCACCAACCGGCGGACCGACGAATACGGAGGCCCGCTCGAAAACCGCGGCCGCTTCATGATGGAACTACTGATCGCCATCCGAGAGGTGATCGGAAAAGGCCAGCTCTTAATCATCCGTTTGAATGGCGAGGAGTTAATGGACGAGCACGGCGGAAACAGCCCTGTGGAGTGCATCGAGTTCATGAAAATGGCGGAGCGCGCCGGAGCTGACTGCATCAGCATCGTGGTAGGCTGGCATGAATCCACGCGGGGCGCCTTGGGGCGAGATGTGCACGACGACCAATGGTTGCCGCTGGCGGAAAACGCCTCGCGAGCGCTGAAAATCCCGGTCGCCTTTGGTCCCCGCTTCTGCGACCCCGCCAAAGCAGAACAGGCCCTGGCAAAGGGGGCATTCGCTTTTTGGGAAGTTTGCCGGCCTTTTCTGGCCGACCCCGAACTGCTGCACAAAGTTGCCCGGGACCGCCTGGAAGAAATCCGCCCCTGTGTGGGCGGCCTGCTCTGCCTTTCCCGGATGTTTCGGAATCTTCCCTACATCTGCGCGGTCAACCCACGGCTGGGCCATGAGGTGGAGCCCGAATATGAATTGCGCCCGGCGCGGATTTTCAAAAAGGTGCTGGTCATCGGCGGCGGTCCCGGCGGCCTCGAGTGCGCCTTTATCGCTGCTCAACGAGGCCACTCCGTTGTTCTCTGTGAAAAAAGTGAACGGTTGGGCGGACAGTTGATCCCGGCTTCTAAAGAGATCGGCGGCGGCCATATTTTTCAGGACTTGATTCGCTACTACGAAATCATGCTCAAGAAATGGAACGTGGACGTGCGCCTGGGAACGGCAGTGACGCCCCAACTGTGCGCCCAAATCGGTCCCGATGTCAGCGTCGTCGCCACCGGCTCGGAAATCGATCATTCCCCCATCCCGGGAGTCGGACGAAACCACGTCGTGGTTGCACACGATATCCTGGAGGAAGGTTCCCCCTGCGGCGATCGCGTGGTGGTGCTCGGGGGTGAAAGGATCGGGCTGGTGGCTGCGGAGTACCTGGCCTCCCGCGGCAAACAGGTAACTCTCGTGGAGATGGGAAAGAGGCTAGGCGAGGATGTGATTGCCACCTTCAAGTGGCGTCATGCCGCCTGGGTCCGGGAGTTTCAAATCAAGACCTTGTTGAACACACGGGTCAAGGAGATCACAGAGGAGGGAGTGCTGGTGGAAGAGGCGGGAGGTTCGGAGCGGTTGGTGCCTGCCGAAACCGTGATCCTGGCCATTCCCCGCAAGCCGCGCCAGCAGTTGCTCACCGATCTGGAATTTTTTTGCGATGAGCTCTACATAATCGGCGATGCCGTGAAACCCCGCTCCATGCATAACGCCATTCGCGAGGGTTATCTGATCGGCATTCGGATTTAAGGAGGTATTGTGAAGATCGACATCTATCCGCATATCTTACCGAAGCGCTTTGCCGAGCGAATATTTTCTCTGCCAGCAACCGGCCTCAACATGCAGAAACGGTTCCGGGAGGTCCCGGCGCTTACGGATCTGGACTTACGCTTCCGCATCATGGACCGTTACGGGGACTACGTCCAGGTTCTTACCCTCTGTTCTCCTCCGGTCGAGGTACTGGGCACGCCGCAGGAGACTCCCGAGCTGGCGCGCATAGCCAACGACGGGATGGCCGAGCTGGTCGAGAAATATCCCGACCGCTTCCCGGGTTTTGTCGCCTCGCTGCCGATGAACAATCCGGAGGCCGCCCTCAAGGAGATTGAGCGGGCCATCATCAAGCTTGGGGCCACAGGGATCCAGATCTTTTCCAATGTCAACGGACGGTCTCTTGATGAGCCCGAGTTCCAGCCACTTTTTGCCAGGATGGCGGCATTTAATCTTCCGATCTGGCTCCATCCGACCCGCGCGCCCAGCTTCCCTGACTACCAGACGGAGAAGCGCTCCCGTTACGATCTCTGGTGGGTGTTCGGCTGGCCCTACGAGACCACGATCGCCATGGGACGCCTCGTCTTTTCCGGCATCTTCGACCGGCATCCGAACCTCGCGATCATCACCCATCACATGGGCGCCATGCTGCCGTACTTTGAGGGGCGCGCCGGCCCCGGTCTGGATCAGCTCGGAAGTCGAACCGATGACCCGGATGACGCCGTGGCGCTCGGGCGCCTCTGCCGGCGTCCGCTCGATTACTTCCGGATGTTCTATGCCGACACCGCCCTTTCCGGGGCCCTTCCCGCGACCGAATGCGGTCTGGCCTTCTTCGGCGCCGACCGCGTGCTCTTTGCAACGGATATGCCTTTTGATCCCGAGAAAGGTCCGGGCTTCATTCGAGAAACCGTGCGCGTGATCGACAACATGAGAGCTTCTCTGGAGGACAAGCAGAAGATCTACGAGGGCAACGCCCGCAGGATGCTCAAACTAAGGCTCCCGTAAAAGCGCAAGATGGTAAAAGACCATTGACCGGAACGGTGCAGATTGTTATGGTCGGGGTGAAAGGTCAAGGCCCTCGATGAGAGAGGTCGAAAGGAAAAGACTCTTTTTACGCGTAGGCGACGAGGTTTCCCATAATGGTTATCAGCAATGGGGCATCGGCGTCGTGATGGAGATTATGACCTCCTCTGTTCCAGGCGGGACCTGCCTGGCGCGGATCCGCTTTCAGGACGGACATCTGCGGGTCTTCGATAACGACATGGACAGTGAGAGGTGCTGTTACTATTTCGGTGTGCGTCGCTATTGGAATCCTTCCCACGGGGTCAATGTTATCCGCTCCAAGCTTTTCTTATTGAATTGAAAGGATAATTCAATGTCCAAGCGAATATACCGCAAGCCGCTGGCTATCGCGCTCTTAATAATAATCCTGCTGTCTCCCCTTCCGCTCTTTGCTGAGAATTCCCAAGAAACGGCCGGGATCGGAGTCGGCCTGACAGCGGGCAATATGTGGTTCGTGCCCATCAAGGCCATTTCAGTCATCATGGGACTAACCGGAGGCGCGCTGTCCTTTGTCCTTACGGGGGGAGACACAGAAGTGACTCGGCAGATGTGGCAGGATACGACCGCAGGGCCTTACCTTATTACCCCAGACCTGGCACGTAAGTCGATTGGTGAGAGACCCGAACTAAGTCAAAAGTAACCAGCGGCAGATGGCGCTCAAGTTTGCTTGACACGCCACATGCCGCCAGCCCGTTTTTCTCTTCCTTAACTAGGCCAGGTTCTTCTTAAAAAAACTTACCGTTCTCGCCCAGGCATCCTTGGCCGCTTCCGGGTGGTAGCGGTCCGCGTTGGTATTGTTGTTGAACGCGTGTTTGGCCCCAGGATAGACCTTGATGTCGCAGTTCTTCCCATGCTTTGTCAAAGCCGCTTTCAACGGCTCGACGCCCGGCATGATGTTGGGGTCATCCCCACCGTAGTTGCCGAGCACAGGACAGGGAATGTTCTGCACCGAATCCAGCGGGTCGGGATTACGCCCGTAATAGATCACCGCCGCGTTGAGTTCCTTGCACTTAGTGGCAAAATTCAACGACTGTCCCCCGCCCCAGCAATAGCCCACCACTCCAATCTTGCCATTGAAGAAACTTTGCTTTTTTAGATAGGCCACGGCGCTATGCAGATCCTCTTCCACTCCATCTTTGGTCAGCTTGCCAATCGCCGCAATCCCTTCCTCAGGCGTTTTGTACTGGTCGGTTCCTCCTGAGCGGGAGAGGAGATCCACCGCCAGGGTGGCAAAGCCATCCTTGGCAAACCTGCGCGCCATATCTTGAATGTGGTCTACAAGCCCCCTGTTTTCATGGATAACGATGACAGTGCCCGAGTTCTTGCCATCTTTAGGGCGGGAAAGATAGGCCCTCACATTCCCCGCCTTCCCCGGAAATTGGACCACCTCCGAGGTCAGACCCGGATCGTTGGCCGCTACAATAAATGGTATCGTTTCTGCCATTATCACATCCTCCTTTCGTTTAATGACGTGCTTTCATATAACCGAAAAAACGAAACAAATCCAGAGGGGAACTGGCGTCTCCGCGGACGGCCCCGCCGTGCATTTCCGGGGGCTGTTCAGCGCCGGGCGTTTGGCCCCTCTGCAATCAGCCATCGTTCGCAGCCAGGACCTCCACTAATTTCTCAACGACGAAGTCCAATTCCTCTTTACCGATCGTTAAGGGAGGCAATAGCCGCAAAACAGTGGCTCCGGCCGGCATGGCCAGGACTCCTTTTTCTATCAGCTTCAAAATGTACGGCGTTGACTTCTCCTTTAACTCTATTCCTATCATTAAACCCAGATTCCTCACTTCTCTCACATTGGCGAATTCATGCCCTTTGAGCTTGCCGACGAAGTAATCCCCTTTATCCTTCGCTTGTTCGTCCAATCTGTTTTCCAGCATGTAGTCAATGGCGGCGATAGCCGCGGCGCATGCCAAGGGATTGCCTCCGAACGTGCTGCCATGCTTTCCAAAGGGGATTTGCACTTTATCCGAACACAACACGGCCCCCATAGGGAGCCCTCCGGCAATAGCCTTTGCCAGGCACATGATGTCCGGCTCCAAATCAAAATGGTTGCATGCGAACATTTTCCCGGTTCGGCAAAAACCGGTTTGAACCTCGTCTATGATCAGCAAAATACCGCGTTCATCACATAGCTTTCTAACGTTGGCAAAGTACTCCCCATTGCCGATATTGACGCCTCCCTCTCCCTGAACAATCTCCATGATAACTCCGGCCGTATCGTCGTTTACCGTTTCCTTTAACTTGCCAAAATGATTAAACGGCACGTAATGAAACCCATGAACTATAGGCTCGAAATCTTTTCTATACTCCGGGTTGAATGTCGCGCTCATAGCCCCCATAGTTCTGCCGTGGAAGCCCCGCATCGCGCAAATGAAGTCCTTCCTCTTTGTGGTAAACCTGGCAAATTTAATCGCCGCCTCGATGCTCTCAGAACCCGAATTGCATAGGAAAGCCCTCTTCAGGCTCCTGGGCGCGATGCTCACGAGTTTTTGCAAAATCAACGCCCGGGCATCGTTGTAGAAAATCCCCGAGCAGCTAATCAACTGCCGGGCTTGCTTTTCTATGGCCGCTACGACTTTTTCATTACAATGGCCGACATTGGCAACCCCGTGGCCGGCAACGCAGTCGATATATTCCCTCCCTTGATCGTCCCATACTTTGGCATTCCTTCCTCGAACCAAGATAAGGTCCCTCTTCGGGTAAACATCGAACTCGTATTGTTTTTCCAGGCCCTTAAAATCCATCATTTTATCGTCGTGCCTTTGCCTTCCAGGGCGTCTTTGATCGGGTGTTGCGCCCTTCCATCCCCGATAATGACCGTGCTTGCTCCATCGGCAAATAGTTTTCTTATAGCAAGCATTTTTCTCTTCATCCTCCCCTCCACCTTTGATTCTCGATCTTCTAATTCATCTTTCGGAATATTCCTTACCAGAGAATTCTCGTCGTCCTTATTCGCCAGGAAGCCCGGCGCCTCAATCAGCTGGATGATTTTCTCCGCGTGCAATGCCTGCTGCAATACATTGATGATGTCGTCGTTTTCCGAGTTTATGGCGACATTATTCTCGTCGAGAATCGGAATGCACAATACGGGCACATAACCGTGATCCAGTAATAATTCTATGAGCTCCTTATTGACCCTCCTCGGCTTGCCCGAATAGTCCCTGAGAATGATTACCTTCTCCCCCTGCTTGACTCTTATCCCCTTATTTCTTTCTCCTTGGATCAGTTTGCCGTCCAGGCCGGACAATCCAATCGCATTGATACCGTTCTGCTGGCACAATTCAACAATCCGTTTGTTTTTCACTCCGGCATAACCCATCAGGATCGCGTCCATGGCGGCTTCATCGGAAAAGACGCTCGAATAGCCTGAGACGGAGGTTATGACTCTTTTCGGTTTTCCGAGCCTTTCGGCAATTTCATCTCTAACAGCGTTGGCCCCATGGACGACGATGAATTTGCGATCCAGTTCCGCCAGGTCCTTAACAATGCCCTCGATATTGATCCCTCTGCCGCCGCCCACCTTTACGATAATCATCGGAAAGACCTTATAGTGTTGTTATCAATCTTCGCCCATCCTCCGTCCGGTGCGAGGCGCTCCGAACAGATAACCAGCCGATCAGGAGTTTGCCTGTAGTGCAGGGTGAAATATTCGGGATCTTCATTAAACACGGACGCCACATATGCGGCCTTTTTGTCCGCGAGGATAATATTCATCGCCCTGACATATTGGGTCCTTTTCCGAATAATCTCCACGCCTTTTTTTAGCGCTTCCAGGAGGTCTCCCCTGTCAAAGCGTTTGATGAAATTGAATATCTTTTCCGCCCCTATCCTCCCCTGCTCGGATATTTTAACCCCTCTCAGCTCCCCATTGAAAATAAACACACAGCGATCGTCGTGGAACGGCATGTTGTTTTCGACCTTGATCCCCTCGTCCTTAAAGGCGCTTCTTGCGTGGCCCAGCAGCAGTGTTGTCTTTCCAAACTGAGATAGGTCATCTTCCCATATGGGTTTGATATTCTTATAAAATCTCCATTGGCCCTCTTCCAGGTAGGCGCATCCCCAGCCATGACCTTGAAATTCTTTGCTGCCTCGTGAAATTTCGGCTAACCCTTTTAACCGCTCAGGGATACTAAATTCCCCGGCAGCTCTTACCAGAAGAAGCCGGCACATAACTAGATAGGATGCAATCCCGGAAATTCCAGACCTTCGCCCTCTTCATACCCGTGCATGATATTGAAGGCCTGGACCGCCTGCCCCGCCGCGCCTTTCATCAAGTTATCGATGGCGCTTATGACAACCAGCCGGTTGGATTTCTCATCTTTTGTGAAGCCGATATCGCAGTAATTTGTCCCGGTCAGCAATTTTGGTTCCGGATACCTATAGATCCCCTCGTTGTCTTTCACGATTCTGATAAAGGGCTCGTTGTTATAGGCCTGCCGATAGATTTTCCAAATATCCTTTTCCTCAAGGTTTTCCTTCAGGAATAGGTGAGAAGTGGCCAACGCCCCCCTGACCATCTCTACCGAAGTGACGGAAAAATGAATCCGTATGGGTTCACCAAAACTCAGTTCTTGTAGGATCTCCGCGCTATGCCTGTGTCCGGCGGGCATAAAGGACCGCACCGCGCCGCTTCTCTCAGGATGATGGGACGCCAGGCTTGGAGAGTTCCCCCCCTCGCTCGATCCCACTTTCACTTCAACGACTGTTCTATCCGCCTCGACCAGACCTTGCTTAAAGAAAGGATATACTCCAAGTATCGTTACCGTCGCGTTACAGCCGGCGCTGGAAATAAAATTGGAATGTTTCATCTCTTGCCTGTGCAATTCCGGTATACCATAGACAAATTCCTTGAGCATTTCCGGGCACGCATGAGGTTTGCGGTACCATTCTTCATAATCCGTTTCTCGATTCAGTCTGAAATCCGCGCTTAAGTCTATTATCCTGGGGGCGATCTTTTTAAATTCCCTCATTTTCTCCATGGATTCCCCATGCGGCAGCGACAAAAACAGCACATCGCACGGCCGAAGGTCTGCCAATTTAGAAAACTGCAATTGCGTTCTTTTGCGCAGGTTGGGATGAGTCTTGAAAACGAATTTTCCCGCCAGGCTTTGCGAGGTAACTTGCAAGACTTTCACCTTCGGATGAAACAGCATCAGTCTAAGTAATTCCCCGCCAACGTAGCCTGAAGCCCCGGCGATGGAGACTTTAACTCTATCCATGACCCGGACCTCCAGCGGCCTGAAGCACGTAATCCACGATCAAGCGAGGAATATTGACTCCCGTGGTTTCGATGCTGTTTCTGAATTCCATCGTATAATTCACTTCGTTGACCAGGAGCCCGTGCTCCGTCTCAAAGAGATCAATGGCCACCACCCCACCACCTACCGCCCGGGCCGCCTTTACGGAAAGCTCTTTTAATTCTTCCGTCAGAGGACAATTCTGCGCGACCCCGCCTCTGGCGGTGTTGGTAATCCAGTGCTCCGATGTCCGATAAATCGCCCCGATGCATTGGTCCCCGATAACGAAGCTTCTTATATCCCGCCCGTGTTTTTCGATATATTTCTGTATATAGAATATCGAGTGATGGTAAGTGCCCAGGGTGGCCTTATGTTCCAGTATGGTTTCTGCAGCGTCCCTGTCGTTGACTTTGGATAGCAGCCTCCCCCACGAGCCAACTGCCGGTTTCAATACCACGGGATAGCCCATCTCTTCTATCGCCCGCAAGGTGGATTCTTCCGTGAAGGCAATGCGCACTTCCGGTTGTGGAACGCCGCGCTCTTGCAAGTGAATAGATGTCAGGATTTTATCGCCGCAGATGGCTGCTACCTGTGAGGAGTTGACGCACTTTAATCCGGCGCTTTCAAATAGCCGTAAGGCATGGAGCGCCCTCGAGTGATTGATGCACCGCTCCACAACCACGTCATAATCAAATTTATCTTTGCCCAGGTTATAGGTGAGTTTCCTATCATCAACCATTTCCAGATGGACTTTATCCCTGGCTTGAAACTCTTTTATCAAGAGCTTCTCCTCAGGGCGGATAACGGAATGCAAGAAGCCTACTCTGATCATTATTCTCCCCAGTCCTCCTCTTCTTTCGGCGCCTCGGCAACGGTAAACGGATCGACGCCGGTTACCTCCAGCTCCGTGCCGCATTCAGCACAGGCAACCAATTCCCCCTGCACCGTGTCTTCCCCTAATTTAACACTTCCTCCGCAAACCGGACACTCGACCATTTTGCCCTCCTATGGAGCTTTCCAAAACCCTTTCCAACGGGTTGCTATCATGCAAAAGATACCCTTTCTCTCTACCCACCTCAAGCACCCAGGAATGGTCCTAACATTAATCAAATCAGTCTTCCTCCTTCTTCTTTCCACGCATGAGTTGCTGGATAGTCTAATCACTTAAAAGAAATCCCGTCAAGAAAAGATCACCCTGATCTTAACATCTGCCTTGCGGCTATCTTCACTTAGATAGTATAAGTAGCTGTCATGCCTCCTGATAAACAATTTTGGCAAATTGACACCGAGAAGCTGGCATCGGACCTGAGGAGGTCTGCCAGAGGCTCCCACACCGAGGAAGATTTTAAAATGGCGGCGGAGCCTCTCATTAAACGGGCGTTTAGCAATCTTGGAGTCGATGTCGATGTGGTCCAGTATGAGAAAGCTACAGAGTTCCGTTCCAAGAGGAATTTCGCCGATGTGGTTTACGGCTATTTGGTCATTGAATATAAGGCACCTGGCAAATTACGCCGCCCGGCTACCTTAAAAGAAAGTAAGGAGGAACTCGAGCGGTATTTAACTGGGGAAGCCGAGCAATACGGGGCTCAGAAAGAGGACGCGCTCGAGAAAATGGTGGGTGTCTCTCTTGATGGCGAGCAAATTCTCTTTTGCCGGTTCTCTCGCACGGCTCGAATGCTGACACCCCCTGTTCCTGTGCGCCGGGCAGAACAGATGGGTCTCTTTCCCCATGGGCCGCCCATTCGAGGGTTCCAATTCCTTGGTCCCTACCCGGTCAATACCTTGATCCG
>Ga0082335_1003904_pt1 | contig 23524 bp, 20 predicted proteins | sample Subgrocontami58m_FD_72375 | JGI IMG/M metagenome (GOLD analysis project Ga0082335, IMG submission 72375) | Subsurface groundwater microbial communities from S. Glens Falls, New York, USA - GMW37 contaminated, 5.8 m (SPADES assembly) (version 2) ...
ATCGCTCGTTAATTTCACCAACGACCTTCATAAAATCAGCACCTGTTCGATCCATCTTATTCACGAAACATATTCTCGGTACGCCATATCTATCAGCCTGACGCCACACCGTTTCAGATTGTGCCTCTACACCACCTACACCGCAGAATACGCAAATAGCCCCATCTAGCACACGAAGTGATCGTTCTACCTCTATAGTAAAATCCACATGACCAGGCGTATCAATCAAATTAAATTGGTAATCATTCCAGACGCAAGTTGTTGCAGCAGCCGTGATGGTGATTCCACGTTTTTGTTCTTCTTCCATCCAGTCCATTACCGCAGTACCATCATGGACTTCACCCATCTTATAAGACTTCCCCGTATAATAGAGAATACGTTCTGAAGTAGTTGTCTTACCGGCATCAATATGTGCTGCAATACCAAAATTTCTCATTTTCTCTATATTCATATTATTAAACTTCCTGTACTAAAATTTTGACCATGCAAAGTGAGCAAATGCCTTATTAGCCTCAGCCATCTTGTGTGTATTTTCCCGCTGGGTTATGGCTATTCCTTGCTTTTTATACGCATCTACCAATTCATCCGCCAATCTCTGAAACATGGGACGCCCCTTTTTCCCCTTTGCAGCGTCTGTTATCCAACGAAACGCCAACGATAATTGCCTTCGTTTTGGCACCTCTACAGGTACCTGATACGTTGCGCCACCGACTCGTTTTGATCGAACCTCTACTAACGGTTTCACATTATTTACTGCTGTTTCGAACATTTCTAATGGTGCTACATCCGTTATTTTTTTTTCTATAACTTCCATTGCCCCATAAAATACTCTTTCGGCAACGCTTTTTTTCCCTTTTCGCATGAGGCTATTAATAAATTTTGAAACCAGCTTACTCTTATATTTAACGTCTGGTTGCAGAAATACCTCTGTACTCTTATATGCTAGTGCCATAAACTACATTCTCCTTGTTAAAACCTATTTTGGGGTCTTTGTCCCATACTTAGAGCGAGAACGCCTTCTGCCATCAACCCCTGCGCAATCTAACGTTCCACGAATGATATGATATTTGATACCAGGCAGGTCTCTTACTCGACCTCCTCTAACCAGCACAATCGAATGTTCCTGCAAATTATGCCCTTCACCCGGAATATAAGCCGTTATTTCCCTGCCATTGGACAACCTTACTCTGGCTACTTTTCTTAACGCAGAATTAGGCTTCTTCGGCGTCCTCGTCATAACCTGAAGACATACTCCCTTCTTATGAGAGCACTTTTCCAGGTCAGGAGACTTACTCTTAACTTTTGTAGCCCTTCTTCCTTTTCTGATTAATTGGTTTATTGTTGGCATTTTTCCCCCTACCTCTATTCGGTTGATGTAACGAGTTCTTTGTCTTTGTATTTTTCAATTTCCGTTGTTGCAGCTATCTCAGTTGGCATCGCAGTAAGTGAATAGTACGTCTTATAGCCTGTACCCGCTGGTACCAGATGTCCAAGGATAACGTTTTCCTTTAATCCAACCAATCTATCGGTCTTACCTTCGAGTGCTGCTCTGGTCAAAACTTTAGTAGTTTCCTGGAATGAAGCTGCAGATATAAAGCTGTCGGATTGTATGGATGCCTTGGTTATCCCTAACAACATTGGTTTTGCCGTTGCAGGTTTACCGCCTTTTTCAATGATTTTTTTGTTTTCTGCTTTAAATCTAAATTTGTCGACAACTTGCCCAGGTAAAAAAGATGTGTCACCAACATCGTCCGCTTTAACCTTTCTCAGCATTTGAGCAATAATTATCTCAATATGCTTGTCGTCAATTGGTACATTTTGAGAGCGATAAACGTTTTGAACCTCTTTCAACATGTACGTTTGAAGTTCCTCTTCACCGCTTATTCTTAAAATATCTTGTAATATGAGAGGCCCTTCCACAAGTGGACTACCGGCCTTAATGCGATCTCCGCGATGTACCCTCAGATGCTTACCTCGAGGCACAAGGTGCTCTATTTCCATACCTGTTTCACTCTTCACCAATATTGTGCGTTTTCCACGACGTTTTTCACCTACCTCGACAATACCATCAATTTCACTCATCACCGCAGGATCCTTAGGTTTTCTTGCCTCAACAATTTCAGATACCCTTGGCAAACCTCCAGTGATGTCTTCAGTTCTGGAAATTTCTCGCGGTGTTTTCGCAAGTAGCGTACCAGCTGTAACTTTGTCACCTTCATCAACTTCGATATGTGCCTTTTCTGGAATTGGGTATAGACCTAAAATTTTACCTGTCTCGTCTTCAATAATGACTTGCGGGTGTAAATCCCCTTTATGTTCCATAATTACTTTTCGTTTAACTCCGGTCGAAGCATCAGACTCCTGCCTCATAGTTTTACCAATCACAATATCTTCAAAACGTATTTTACCGGACATTTCAGTCAGTATTGGAATCATATGAGGATCCCACTTGGTCAATATCTGATGTGCAACAACACTATCGTTCTCTTTTACCAATACTTCCGCTCCAAGAACTACCGTATGTTTATCAATTTGCCTTCCTTTTGAATCAATAAGCAGGATTTCACCGTTTGCATTAATAGCAACATTTTTTCCTTGTGGATTTTTTACTACAATCAAATTGTTATATTTTATAATCCCAGCACGTTTCGCTTTTGCTTCGGACTCCTCTATAGTACGTGTAGCAGTACCTCCGATATGGAATGTCTTCATGGTAAGCTGCGTACCAGGTTCACCAATCGATTGAGCCGCAATAATTCCAACGGCCATACCCTCTTCAACGAATTTCCCTCTCGACAAATCCATTCCATAGCATTTTACACAAAGCCCCAAAGATAATTCACAAGTCAAGGCTGAACGGACTTTAATTTTCTCATACCCTAAGGCCTCAATCCTCTTTGCTTTTTCTTCAGTAATTAATTCGTTTTCCTTCACTATTACTTCGTCTTTTACCAAATCAACAATACTGTTTCTCGCAACGCGTCCAGTTATTGCCTTACTTAAAGGTACCTCTACCTTTTCTCCCCGATAAACAACACTCTTGGTAATACCATTTGTAGTACCGCAATCTTGCGCTGTTATCACTACGTTTTGAGCAACATCAGCTAATTTACGTGTTAAATAACCAGAATCAGCAGTCTTTAACGCAGTATCCGCCAATCCTTTTCTTGCTCCATGAGTAGAACTAAAATATTCAAGTACACCAAGACCCTCTCTAAAATTGGCCTTTATAGGTGTTTCAATAATCTTTCCAGAAGGTTTTGCCATCAAACCACGCATACCTGCAAGCTGCCTCAGCTGTTGCGAACTGCCTCTTGCGCCAGATGCAGACATTAAGTACACTGGATTCAAATAGGGTTTTCCGTCTCTTACATCGTTTTTAAGCCCACCCAACATCTCCTCTGCAACCTTTTCACCGGCATATGTCCACATATCTATAATTTGATTATATCTTTCACCTTCCGTGATAATTCCTTTTCGGTATAATTTTTGTATTCTTTCAATCTCTTCCTGGGTTTTATCAATAATTTCCTGCTTCTTTGCCGGTATCTTTATATCTGTTATTGCAAATGAGAGTCCCGCTTTTGTACACGCCTTAAAACCAGTCTCTTTAATGTCATCCAATAAAATAATCGTTTTTCCCCTGCCCAGAAGTTTATAACAATCTTGAATTATTTTACTAATACCTTTCAAATCCAATGTGTAATTGTAAAATGGCATCCCTTCCGGTAGTATACTATTAAAAACAACACGCCCAACTGTCGTTTTGCATAAACCATTTTTAGGTTCTTCAGCACCCACTTTATCCTTAATAATCTTTGTTTGCTTCAGCCTTATCTCAATCTTGGTATGCAAACGTACTTTATTTAAAGATAACGCATATACTACCTCGTCAGTGCCGCTAAACCTTCGAATCTTTTCCTCAGACTCGTCTTGTAAACTCAGGGTGAGGTAATAACACCCTAATACAATATCCTGCGTTGGCGTTATAATAGGTTCGCCAGAAGATGGTGAAAAGATATTATTCGTAGATAACATCAAAGTAATGGCTTCTGTCTGTGCCTCGATTGAAAGAGGAAGATGAACAGCCATCTGATCACCGTCGAAATCTGCATTAAAACCACGGCAAACCAATGGATGCAATTTAATAGCATTACCCTCTACGAGTATCGGCTCAAATGCTTGAATACCCATTCTATGTAATGTTGGTGCTCTATTGAGCAGCACGGGATGCCGCTTAACTACTTCATCAAGGATATCCCAAACTTCCTTATCCTTGCGGCCTAACATTTTCTTTGCACTTTTAATCGTATCCGCAAGCCCTAGCTCTTTTAATCTCCGTATAATAAATGGTTGAAATAACTCCAATGCTATTTTCTTTGGTAAACCGCATTGGTGCAATTTCAACTCAGGGCCTACCACAATCACTGAACGAGCCGAATAGTCGACTCTTTTACCAAGTAAGTTTTCTCTGAAGCGCCCCTGCTTGCCTTTTATCATATCGGTTAATGATTTTAAAGGCCTGTTATTGCTACCCAACACAGGGCGTTTTCCCCTGGTGTTATCAAACAAAGCATCGACGGCCTGTTGCAACATTCTTTTTTCGTTTCTGATAATTACTTCAGGCGCATTCAGATCGATTAACTTTTTTAGGCGATTATTTCTATTAATAATCCTCCTGTAAAGGTCATTGAGATCGGATGTTGCAAAATTCCCGCTTTCCAAAAGAACCAGAGGTCTTAAATCAGGCGGAATAACTGGAACAACACCGAGAACCATCCACTCTGTCTTATTTCCAGAGTCTCTAAATGCCTCTACAATCTCAAGTCTTTTAATGATTTCTTTCGCACGTTGTTTGGATTTCGTTTGATTCAGCTCCTCCCGAAGTTCTTCTGACAACGCTACCAAATCAAGCTTTTGCAGTAATGTTCGTATTGCCTCAGCACCCATTCCTGCCTTGAAAGACTGTTCACCATACTTTTCTTTAGTTGCCCTATATTCCTCTTCACTAAGCATTTGATACTCTTTCAGAGGAGTACTCCCGATATCAATTACCACGTAGTCTTGAAAATAAATAATCCTTTCCAAAGAGGTGGTCTTCATTCCCAGAAGCGTACCTAATCGAGATGGCATTGCTTTGAAGAACCAAATATGGACAATAGGTGCCGCCAAATTAATATGCCCCATCCGTTTTCTTCTAACACGCGAATGGGTAATCTTTACACCACAACGGTCACAGATAATTCCTTTATGTTTTATTCCTTTATATTTTCCACAAAAACATTCCCAATTGCGTTCCGGTCCAAAAATACGTTCGCAAAACAAACCGTCTTTTTCTGCCCTATACGTACGATAATTAATCGTTTCTGGCTTTTTTACTTCACCATAAGACCAGCTTCTTATCTCTTCCGTCGATGCGAGAGATATTTTCACAGAACTATATTCATTAATTTTATCGTACACTATATCTGTCATTTTATTCCTCTTTTAAAACTTCCATCTTTGTCTTCTCTAATTTCAAGCTCAAACCCAAGCCAGCAATTTCGTTAGAAAGCACTTCAAACGATGCAGGGGTGCCAGCCTCTAAAGTGTTCTCGCCCTTTACCATCGACTCATATATCTTTGTCCTTCCCTCAACATCATCACTCTTCACGGTAAGCAATTCCTGCAGATTGTGCGCAGCGCCATATGCTTCAAGTGCCCATACTTCCATTTCACCAAACCTCTGACCACCAAATCTTGCCTTTCCACCTAACGGTTGCTGCGTAATCAACGAGTACGGACCTGTTGCCCTTGCATGTACTTTTTCGTCTACCAGATGATGCAGCTTGAGCATATACATATAGCCAACGGTAACCTTTTGGTCTAAAGATTCTCCCGTACGCCCATCGTACAAAACAGATTTACCATCTTCTGGCAAACCAGCTTCTTTCAGGGTTGCCCGAATTTGCTCTTCTGTTGCACCCTCAAAAATTGGAGTTACAGTTCGGAACCCCAATTTTTTTGCTGCCCATCCCAGATGAGTCTCAAGAATCTGTCCTACGTTCATCCTAGAAGGCACACCTAATGGATTCAACAACATTTCCACTCGTGTTCCATCTGCTAAAAATGGCATATCCTCTTCAGGGAGAATCTTGGAAATAACACCTTTATTCCCATGCCTGCCCGCCATCTTGTCGCCCACCGACAGCTTTCTCTTCGTGGCAATCGATACTTTTGCGAGTTCCAATACTCCTGTCGGTAATTCATCGCCACGTTTTAAATGATTAATCTTCCTATCTCTATCGTCTTTCAATAACTCAATTTTTTCACAATATTCACTACTTATTTCTAATGCCTTTTCCTTTTTCTTTTTATTGCTAAACTCTATATTTTCGATATCAAAACGTTCCTCTAACAGAAGGATTGACTTCGCAGGCATACCTCGTTCAATTGCGTACGTCTGTCCTGTTTGTATGTCTACTAAAGGCTCTTTAATTTCTTCGTCAATTGCTTTTAACATTTTGACAAATTCTTTTGAAATCTGTTCATCGTATTTTGTCTCAATATCATTTATTTCTTGCAATATCTTTTGTCTTTTATCATCAGAGAGATAAGATTTTCTTGAAAATACTTGGGTATTTATAATGATACCCTCCATACCAGACGACACTTCCAGCGATTCATTTTTTACATCTTCGCCTGCACGACCAAAAATAGCGTGCAACAATTTTTCTTCAGGAGACAACTCGCTCCTGCTTTTGGGTGCGATCTTACCTACCAGGATATCTCCTGGTTTTACCTTTGTTCCGGTCCGTATAACGCCACTTTCATCAAGATTTCTTAATGCCTTCTCTGAAACATTAGGAATGTCACGCGTAAATTCTTCTCTTCCCAACTTTGTCTCTCTAATTTCTACTTCAAACTCATCCCTATGTATGGAAGTAAATCGATCGTCCTTTAACAACGCTTCGCTGATAACTATCGCATCCTCAAAGTTGTACCCGTCCCACGTCATGAAGGCTACCACCACATTTTTACCCAGACTCAATTCTCCATTACATGTCGCAGCGCCATCCGCAATAATCTCTCCCTTTTTTACCTTCTGTCCTTCAATAACTATTGGTTTCTGATTCAAACAGGTGCCTTCATTGAGCCCTACAAATTTTCTCAGTTCATAGACATCTCTATCGTTTATTACAATTTCACAAGCTGTTACCTTTGTTACCGTCCCTGCGTTCTCAGCTTGCACCGTCATGCTTGAATTTTGAGCAACAACCTTCTCCATGCCAGTGGCCACTATTGGAGGCTCTGTTATTAACAACGGAACTGCCTGCCTTTGCATATTAGAACCCATCAGTGCCCTATTTGCATCGCTATGTTCAAGGAAAGGAATTAGACTAGCGGATACCCCTACCAGTTGCTTTGGGGATACATCCATATAGTTTACATCTTTAAAACTCTGTTGTTGGAAATCTCCATTATATCTACATAATACATTCTCTTTTTCTAATTTTTCCTTACCCTTAATTAGCACATCTGCAGGAGCTATCAGTTTATTTTCTTCTTCGTCTGCACGAAGATATGTAATTTTTTCGGTAATCTTTCCTTTTTCAATTATACGATATGGGGTAATCAAAAACCCATATTCATCAGTTGAAGCATAAATACTCAGAGATGCAATCAAACCTATATTTGTACCTTCTGGTGTCTCAATTGGACACATTCTGCCGTAATGCGACACGTGAACGTCTCGCACCTCAAACCCTGCCCGTTTTCTATTCAACCCTCCAGGCCCTAACGCACTCAATCTTCTTTCGTGCGTTAATTGCGCCAAGGGGTTGGTTTGGTCTAACACCTGAGATAATTCACTTCGGCTAAAGAAATAGTCTATCGCTGAAAATATGGTTTTAGAGTTTACAAGAGACCGTGGCGTTAACTGTTCAGAATCTTTTACGCTTAGCCTCTCCTGTACGGTTCTTCTCAATTTCAGAAATCCCTTGCGTAATTCTTCTCCCGCCAGCTCATCGATGGATCGAAGCCTTCGATTGCCTAAATTATCAATGTCATCAACAGATACACCGGGTTCACTCTTGCGTAATTTCATTATGTACCGTATAGCTTCTACATAATCTTCCTTTTGTAATGTCATTACGGCTTCGTTAATATTGTGCCCTAATTTTCTATTTAATCTAAATCTTCCGACGGACCCAAGCCGATATCTCTTCGCATCAAAAAACTTATCATAAAATAGCTGTTTCGCTTTCTCTACTTGTTGGGGATTTCCTGGGCGAAACCTCACATAAATTTTTAACAGTGCATCTTCATGAGATTTTGTAAAATCAGATTCCAATGAGTTCAGTATCAGAGGATCATCCAATTTATTAATTACTTCGATTTTTTTTATCTCAAGATCTATAATCGCTTTTATCGTCGTATCGGAGATTTGGCGGCCTGCCTCCAATACAATCTCCCCTGTTTGAGGATTTATAATCTTTTCGACTGTATACCTACCTCTTAATTTCGTAGCTGACGAATAATCTGAAATCTTTACAGTTTCTGTTTCGTGGAATAGTCTAATAATATCTTCGTCATTTGTATACTCATCTGACAATGCCCTAAGAAAACACGTAGCAGGCAACTTTCCGCTCTGGTCAATTCTCACGGTAAGAATATCCTTCTTCCCTACCTCCACTTCAATCCAGCTTCCTCTCTCCGGGATAATTCGACATGAGTGCAGTCTCTTTTCGGCATGAAACTCCTCAATAAAATCTATACCCGGCGAGCGGTGCAGTTGTGTTACAATCACTCTTTCAGTCCCATTAATAATGAATTCGCCACCACCAATCATTACAGGGATTTCGCCCAAATAAACCTCTTCTTCGATTGGTTCCACTTTATTTAGCCGCAGCCAAATCCTAAACGGACGGCCATAGGTCAGGCGTAATTGTCTGCATTCATCCTGAGTATATCGTGGCTTACCAAGCTCATATTTAATGTAATCAAGTGATAATGTCCCGTCATAATTACTCACGGGAAATATTTCTCTTAATATCGCTTCTATACCATAATTCTTCCTTTTGGAAGCAGGTACATCAGCTTGTAAATAATCACGATATGCTTTTGTCTGAATCTGTACGAGGTTTTGGATTTCTATAACATCCGCAACCTTGCCATAATTACGAATTTCCATAGTTTCCTATTTTTAAAAGTGAGAGGAACTACCTATTACTTAATTTCTACTTTTGCCCCTGCAGCCTCAAGTGCTTTCTTTATCTTCTCTGCATCCTCTTTTGATACTCCTTCTTTAACAGTCTTGGGAGCACCCTCTACCAAATCTTTAGCTTCTTTTAATCCTAAATTCGTTTCTGCTCGGACAGCCTTAATTGCCTGTATTTTGTTTGCACCACCCTCTTTTAATATCACATCAAAAGTTGTTTTTTCCTCTGCCGCCGGAGCTTTGCTATCTGCCGCTACTGCTGCACCTGCCGGTACCGCAGCTACTGCTGCCGCTGAAACGCCGAACTTCTGCTCAAAAGCCTTTACGAGTTGCGAAGCTTCAAGCAACGTCATTCCTGCCACCATATCGAGCACCTGTGCAATTTTACCAGAAGGCTCAACAATCTTTTCTTCACTTACCTGAGTCATTTTATCCTCCTACCTTTTCAGTAATTCCACAAAAACTATTCACCACTTTTCTCTTTTTTATCACTAATTGCCTGGAATACAGTCGCCAAGCCACGCAAAACAGCATTAAACGAACTTACCACTCCCACGATGGGGGCATTGATACCAGTAACTATTTGCGCACGAAGCACAGGCATAGCTGGTAATTTTGCCAGGTTATTTATGTCATCTGCGGAAAGCATCTCCCCATAAACAAAACCGCCACGTAAACTGAAAGCCGGTATTTTTTTTGACCATTCAGTTGTTTCTTTTGCCATAATTACTGGGTCTTCCCCACCAGTTGCTATAGCAGAAGGACCAGTCAACAGGTTTACAATCCCCGCAATCCCTATCTCTTTAAACGCTATTGCCGCAAGTGAATTTTTAGCTATTTCCAGATGAATCTTCTTTTTGCGCAAATTTTTTCTCAATTCATCGAATTGTAACGAGTTTATCCCGTGATAACCTGCCACCAAGTAATTACTCGAACTACGGTATCGAGAAACCATTTCTTTTACTATTAGTTTTTTTAATTCATTTGCCATTGCTTTAATTTACTTCCCTTCACAGTATTTCTTACTTAAACCTGTAACATTATTCCAGGGCTCATGGTTGAAGACACTGAAACTTTTTCTACAAACTCCCCCTTTGCTGAGGAAGGACGTGAGTTCACAATATGCTTGACAAACGTATTTATATTGTCCTCTAAATCAGCATCTGAAAATGAAAGCTTACCAACAAGGGCTTGCACATTTCCACCTGCATCAGTTCTATATTCAATTTTACCAGCTTTAAACTCTTTTACCGCCGTTTCAATATCATCCGTTACTGTACCCGATTTTGGCGATGGCATCTTCCCTTGTGGTCCGAGAACCCTCCCTAGCTTACCTACCAATCTCATCATATCTGAAGCGGAAATAGCCACATCAAAATCGGCCCAACCACCCTCCACCTTTTTCACTAAATCTTCAGCACCCACTTCATCTGCCCCAGCTTTTTTTGCTATCACCGCTTTTTCACCACTGGCAAAAACAATAACTTTAAGGCTTTTACCTATACCCTTTGGTAATGAGATAGATCCCCTGATAAGCTGATCCGATTGCTTTGGATCAATACCCAACTTCATTGCGACTTCAACGCTTTCATTAAACTTTGCGGGTTTAAGCGACTTTAGTAATTTAACAGCCTCATTTATCCCGTATTTTTTTTCTGTGTCTACAACCTTCCTGGATTCTAAATATCTTTTACTTCTTTTCGCCATATTATTACTTTCCTTTATTACTTTCTATTAAAACTACCCAAAGAACACACAGGAAACTTAATCAACCACCTTAATCCCCATATTACGGGCAGTTCCCTCTATTATCTTAACAGCGGCATCCAAATTGTCTGCATTCAAATCTGCTAGTTTTTTTGTAGCAATTTCTTTCAATTGTTGCTTGTTTACCTGTCCGACTTTCTGCTTGTTCGGTTCCGAAGAGCCCTTTGCGATACCAGCCAGTTGTTTTAACAATACAGATGCTGGTGGAGATTTTATAATAAAAGTAAATGATTTGTCTTTAAAAACGGTGATCTCTACAGGCGTTACCATACCCTGCAAATCCTTCGTTCTATCATTAAACTGTTTAACAAATTGTCCTATATTCACTCCATGTTGACCAAGAGCTGGTCCTACCGGTGGAGCCGGCGTTGCTTGCCCTCCCGGACATTGTAATTTAATCTTTGTTAAAATCTCTTTTGCCATTTTATGCTCCTAGTATCAAATAGCCTCAACCTGCCAATATTCCAATTCAACTGGAGTTGCCCGACCAAATACCGTTAACATTACTTTTACACGGCCACTCGCAGGTAACACTTCCTCGACGGTCCCATCATAATTTTCAAAAGGACCTTCTTTGACTCTGACTTTTTCGCCCTCATGAAACTCTATTTTTGCACGAGGCTTTTCTTCTTTGTGCGCTGCCTCAGATAATAACTTTTCGACCTCATAAGCTGCCATTGGTACAGGTTTATTTTGACCGCCAATAAAATCACCCGCACCAGGTGTTTCACGAATCAGAAACCAAACTTCCTTGGGTATCTGACCATGCTCATCAACTTCTACCTCGGCGATTATATAACCCGGGTAAATTTTTTTCTCGGTTATCTTTTTTTTCCCACCTTTTATTTCTGATACCTTCTCGCTGGGAACCAAAACATTCGACACCAACCCCTCCAAACCCCCAGCTTTAATTCGCTCTGACAAACCTTGCTTGACTTTATCCTCTCGATTGCTCTGTACACGCAAAACAAACCACTGTTTGGGCATCTAATTAACCTACAGAAAATATTTTAAAATAGTTTTTATGTACTGCCGTATATTAAAAACGTTACTCATTTTTTAACTCGGTAGGAATTAAAAGAGTTGGTAGCACTGAAGAATCTCTTTCATTCTCTATAAGTGTTACATGCGGATCATGTACCGCTCATCCCTTCACCCAAGTTTGTCAAAATTACAGCACGCCTATATATTCCATGATAGTAGATACAAACCAATCGACCCCAAGAACAAATATCCCGATAACGACAACCGACACAATCACGACTGCCGTCGAACCGACTAGCTCATACTTCGTAGGCCAAGAAACCTTCTGAAGCTCACCTTGGGTATCTATTAAAAAGCCGATCATCTTTTTACCACCTGCATCTAATGGACTAATTCCAGTCTCAAGACCAGCAACAAAAACACCTATCAAAAACCCCAAAAAAACAAAAAGTGCAAAAGCGCTAATCAACCCCCATGTTAAGCCGATATCGACCAGCGGAACTTTAACACTTTCAGCGATATTTGGCAAGTCTATCAAAACATCATACAAAGAAATAGAAGCAAAAAGCGCAAGCAACCCCAATGCTATCCCAACAGCAATTCTGCTATGTACCCCGTGTCCTTTTCTATATATTCCGAAAAACGACATACCAAATACCTCACATCTCATTAAATATGGCAGGTCTGGGGGGACTCGAACCCACAACAGCCGGATTTGGAGTCCGGTGCTCTACCAATTAGAGCTACAGACCTTTATTTTTGCACTAACACATAACGTAACTAAATACAAAACTACTTCTTATACTCTTTATGAGCTGTATGTTTTCTACAATACTTACAAAACTTTTTCAACTCCAGCTTTTCAGTCTGTTGTGTCTTTTTAGGTGTTCTATAATTTCTATTAGAACAATCTTTACATATCATTGTCACATATTCACTCATGCATGTATTCCCGATTGTTTATTCAATAATTTTCGTAACGACACCAGCGCCGACGGTCTTCCCACCTTCTCGGATTGCAAACCTCAACCCCTCATCCATCGCCACCGCTGTCAATAACTCCACAGTTACCTTCACATTATCACCAGGCATCACCATCTCCGCGCCTCCCGTCAAACTCACCACCCCAGTCACATCTGTCGTCCTAAAATAAAACTGCGGCCTGTACCCGTTAAAAAATGGCGTATGTCTCCCACCCTCCTCCTTCGTCAATATGTAAGCCTCAGCCTCATACTTCTTGTGCGGTGTGATACTCCCAGGCTTCGCCAACACCTGCCCCCGCTCCAAGTCCTCTGGCTCTATACCCCTCAACAACACCCCAAGGTTGTCTCCAGCCTGCCCCTCATCCAGCGTCTTATTAAACATCTCCACACCTGTCACCACCGACTTCTTAACATCAGGCTTGATCCCCACGATATCAACCTCATCCCCAACCTTCACCTTGCCTCGCTCCACCCTCCCCGTTGCTACCGTACCCCTTCCCTTTATACTAAACACATCCTCTATCGACATCAAAAACGGCTTATCCATCTCCCTCACCGGATTCGGCATATACGTATCCACCGCATCCATCAACTTCAATATCGGCCCACAATTCACACACGTTGCCGCCCCACACCCACACTCACTCGCCTTCATCGCCGACCCCCTGATCACCGGTATCTCATCTCCAGGAAAATTGTACTTGCTCAACAACTCCCTTACTTCCAGTTCAACCAGGTCCAGCAACTCCGGATCCTCCAACATGTCCACTTTATTCATAAACACCACTATATTCGGCACTCCCACCTGCCGTGCCAACAGAATATGCTCTCTCGTCTGCGGCATCGGACCATCCGGCGCACTTAACACCAATATCGCTCCGTCCATCTGTGCCGCACCCGTTATCATGTTCTTCACATAATCAGCATGCCCAGGACAATCCACATGCGCATAATGCCTCTTCTGTGTCTCGTACTCCACATGCGCTATCGCTATCGTTATACCCCTCTCCCTCTCCTCAGGAGCCTTATCTATCGAATCGTACGCCCTCTCCTTCGCCAACCCCTGCTTCGCCAATACATGCGTTATCACCGACGTCAACGTCGTCTTCCCATGATCCACATGACCTATCGTCCCTACGTTCATATGCGGCTTCGTCCGCTTAAATAACTCTTTAGCCATAGCCTCCTGCTCCTCTTAATTATTCCACTACTTTTGTATTGTATATTATTCTATAAATTATTTTCTGGAGCTGCTGATGGGATTTGAACCCATGGCCTCGTCCTTACCAAGGACGTGCTCCACCACTGAGCTACAGCAGCGAAAGACAAATTAATAATTTCCAAGAAGTTATAAAGTTATGCCTTATATATGGTTAGCATTGATTTTTTTCAACTATTCATAGCAGTAAAGTTATTTATTATAGCATTGAAAATTTAAATGTCAAATATAAATAATATTTTTTATTAAAAACAATCTAAAGCGGGCGATGGGAATCGAACCCACATGACTAGCTTGGAAGGCTAGGGCTCTACCATTGAGCTACGCCCGCAACAAAAAGGTTACCAAGATAAATTATTTTAATAAGTTTAACAATATAAGTGGTGGGTGGAGGAGGATTCGAACCTCCGAAGGCTATGCCAACAGATTTACAGTCTGTCCCCTTTGGCCACTCGGGAATCCACCCTTTTAAACCTTATCATCCAGCATATCTTTTAAAGCTAGCGGTGGGACTCGAACCCACAACCTGCGGTTTACAAAACCGCTGCTCCGCCGTTGAGCTACGCTAGCTAAGAAAGCTAATTATATTATCAGAACGTTAAGAATATTCAAGAAAAATTCTGAACATAAAATCAAATATTTGAAACGTATCCTTCATAATTTCTTTTCACCTCATCTAAGCTATCACCCCCAAATTTTTCCAGGAAAGCCCTGCTGATTTCAAAGGCAACCATGGCCTCACATACCACGGAAGCTGCGGGAACTGCACACACGTCAGACCGCTCATATGTAGCCGTAATCGATTCTTTCGTCAGGAAATCTACAGACCTCAAGGGTTTCCTCAAAGTAGGAATAGGTTTCATATAAGCCCGTACAACGATCGGTTCCCCGTTACTTATACCGCCTTCTATTCCTCCTGCATTATTCGTGATCCTTTTAAATCCACCCGTTAACTGCTTGTTCTTCGTAGATTTTTCATAAAATATTTCGTCGTGCACCTCTGAACCAAATTTATTGGCCACATCACAACCCAGCCCCACTTCAACACCCTTGATTGCCTGGACAGACATCAGTGCACCGGCAAGCCTCCCATCCAATCTCAGATCCCATTGTGTATGATTCCCTAACCCAATAGGTAAACCAGCAGCAATCACCTCAATAATGCCGCCGAGGGAGTCTCCTTTTTCAGTAGTCGCTGTAATCTTTTCAACAATTTTTGCCTCGATTTCCTGATCTACACAATACATTGGACTTTTTTCACGAATTTGCCTTCCGACGCTTATGTCTCTAAGAAATTTATCCGAGTTAATACCCCCAACCCCTTTTACGTAGCCAAAAACATCTATTCCAAATTGAGAGAGCAAAATCTTCACCAGCGCTCCGACTGCTACCCTTGCAGCAGTTTCTCTTGCACTTGCCCGCTCTAATATATTTCGTGCATCTTTTTGATTGTACTTTATAACGCCTGCCAAATCAGCGTGACCTGGACGTGGCCTGGTAACGGCTGGTAATTCGTCGATTTTGAAATCCCTATTCTTTATCATCAAACAAATTGGGCTACCAAGGGTTATATTTTTTCTCATGCCGGAAAGGATTTCTATGCGATCCTCTTCGATTTGCATTCTCCCGCCCCTCCCCAATCCACCCTGCCTTCGCTTCAATTCGGCATTTATCACCACTTCATCAATAAATACCCCAGCCGGAAACCCTTCAACCATTGCAATCAGACATTTTCCGTGCGATTCTCCTGCAGTTTTAAAATATAACATCCCGTGTCTCCAATATGACAAGTTTATTATTTCATTGCCTGGAATAATTTAGTTATGCTAGAATCGCAAAATTATATATTTAACAACGTGAAATAACAATGTAAATTCTATCCTTATGTATATACTTTTCGTCAGTCTACGCTATTTACGGAGCAGAAAGATATCCTTTTTTGCTATAGCCGGAGTTGCTGTCGGGGTAATGACTCTGATTGTTGTAATGTCGGTAATGAACGGGTTTGATCATGAACTCCGCAGCAGAATACGGGGTACGCTGGCACACATCGTCATCTTAAAAGGCGGGATGTACGGACTCGAAGATTACAAACAGGTCATCGAAAAAGTAAATACCTTTGAACATGTGACTGCCTGTGCGCCCTATGTGGAAGGTCCGGCCCTTATCAAATTAAGAGGTAGGAAGGAATTCGTCTATTTCAAAGGAATAGACCCGAATGCAGAGGCAAGTGTGGGAGATTTCGAGTCATATATCACTCCATTCGGAAACCAGCCTGATGACTTGCTAAAAACACACGGAGAAAAAAATACCGTAAGCACCTTTGGTGGTACAGAACTATTAAGGCTTGGACCAGGTGAACCAGAAAAAGACACAGGAAGCTTTATTCAAAATGGAGAGCAGGTTGTGCTGGTAACGCTTAAAGAATGGGACAAAATCAGCGTAAAGGCCTTTGTTGTTGCCGGGAAATTCAAATCGGGAATGTATGACTTTGATAAAAACTATGTGTACATCCCCCTTGCTGTAGCGCAAGAACTCGTCGGTTCAAAAGAAAAAGACGCTGTTACCGGTATCAGTGTCAAATTAGATGATTATCGCTATGCGAATCAGGTGCGGGACCGGCTGCAGGCTGCATTGGGTTTCGAATATTATGTACAAACATGGGAAGACGCCAGAAAAACTTTTTTAACCGCAGTTATGCTGGAAAGGCGCGTAATGGCATTTATATTATTTTTCATCATTGTTGTAGCAGGATTTAATATCCTTGCCATCCTCACTATGATTGTTCTTGAAAAGTCAAAGGACATTGGTGTTTTAAAAGCACTTGGAGCAACCACACAGGGTATCATGTCTATCTTCCTTTTAAATGGACTGCTTATCGGCAGTATTGGTGCCAGTGTGGGAGTCGCTATAGGGCTATCCATTATTTTCAGGATTAACTGGCTGGAAAATTTCCTGTACAATACCACGGGTTGGAAACCATTCCCACCGGAAGTGTATTATTTTAACCAGATACCAACGGTAGTGAATCCTGTGGGCATTATACTTACCATAGGTATTGCCATTGCAAGCAGTGTGGTATTCAGTATTTACCCCGCTTTACGAGCAGCACGGCTTGATCCGGTTGAAACATTGCGGTACGAATAGTCTTCTTTTAAGCTGATTTTCATCAAGCCTATTGACACAGGGCGAAATAGCTGTTAGCATTATTTCTTAGTTTTTTTCATAATCTCTTTTGTACTGTCCTTAACACTTCTTTACACCGTCAATGCAAGGGATGAAACCCGGAGCAGGAAATGATCGGCATAGTAAAGTTATTTCTGAGACAGCCTAGTGGTAATTGTTATATTCTAAATGATTTCAACCGTGGTAAATTATTACGACATTCTCGAAATACATCAAGAAGTAAGCACAGCCGAGATAAAACGCTCGTTCCGAACGCTTATCAAAAAATATCATCCCGATATTCACGGCCAGAACAAACTATGGGCTGAATCAAAAACCAAGGTTATCATACAGGCTTACAAGACCCTCTCTGACTCCGCAACTCGCGAACGATACGATAGACTGTACAGTCATCATCTGCAGAATAGCCGAATACGAAGATACACAAAAAAAGAAGATACGCAGACAGAAGACAAAGGCATTCATGCGCGGGTGCGTCTTATTTTTGACGATCTTCTAAACGGTCATGCTCGGAATGCTATAGAAAATTATGAACGTTTATCAAAAGACCACGCTGATGTAGAATTTCTTTTGCATTTAAAACACCGCGACTACATTGACTGCAAATTCCTGTTAGCCGAGGCATATGAAAAACTTGGACAACATGAGGTTGCGATTGAATTTTACGAATTTATCTATGAGCGGGGGAAAGACATCCATCACCGTCACCATCTTGTCACCGAGATTAAAGAACGAATCAGAAACATCTATTGTCGTAAACTGACAAGGTCTGCCCCACCGGAAAAGGCTTTAGGCTATTACGAAAAGGTGCTAAAGCTTAAGCTGAACAAAAATGAGAATGCCTTTATTTATAAAAAAATGGCCGAGTGTTATCTCAAATTAAAAGAGTATGAAAATGCCCTTATACACCTGAAAACTGCTTTGTCATTAAAACCCAACCTTCAAGGTTTAAATAAGATTAAGACAAAACTCAGACAACATATACCAAACTTAACCATATAAAGGAGACGATAATGAATACAGAAATCACCTCCCTTCTTACCACACAAATTTCAGAACTCAAGTTATGCAACCGCGGCAAAGTACGCGATATTTATGAAATTAACGACTCATTATTAATCGTCGCCACAGACCGTATCTCAGCCTTTGATGTGGTACTGCCAAACGGCATTCCTCACAAAGGAAAGGTGCTTACCGGACTTTCTGAATTCTGGTTTCAATATACCTCCGGCATTATTGAAAACCACCTTATTACAACCCGGATTGAACACATGAACAATAGTATCATTACACAGCACAAGGACATCCTGGAGGGTCGTTCCATGCTGGTAAAGAAGGTAGAAGTCATTCCCGTAGAATGCATAATCCGGGGTTATTTGGCTGGTTCTGGCTGGAAGGAGTACCAAAATACTCAATCCATTTGTGGAATAAAATTACCGCCGGGACTTAAAGAATCCGAAAAACTTCCGGAACCCATTTTTACGCCTTCCACAAAGGCAACTACCGGACACGACGAAAACATCTCCTTTTCAAAGGTTGTAGATTCGATTGGTAAAAAACTCGCTGAAGAGTTGAAAGAAAAGAGTATGAAGGTCTATCTCAAAGCCAGCGATTATGCAAGAAACAAGGGTATCATCATCTGCGATACCAAGTTCGAATGGGGCATTACAAAAGACAACAAGACGATACTGATCGATGAGGTACTTACACCGGATTCCTCACGCTTTTGGCCAAAAGACGGCTATGAACCGGGAAAACCACAGCACTCTTACGACAAGCAATTCATCCGCGATTATCTCGAAAGCATCCACTGGGATAAAAAACCGCCGGCACCAACCCTCCCCCCCGACATCATTCAAAAGACCTCTGAAAAGTACCTGAATGCCTATAAAACTCTCACAGGCAAAAGTCTGATTTAAAAGATCACAAAATGACAGTAAATCCGAATGATCTCAATAAATATCTTGATGTTGCAAAAGAGGCGGCGCTCAGGGCGGGTGTCGTTCTCAAGGAACGCTTCAGGAAATTGTGTCCATCCATGATTGACGAAAAGGCAAAGAACGATTTCGTTACCGAAGCGGACAAAAAGTCAGAGGAAATTATCAAAGGCCACATTTGGTCTCATTTCAGTGATCATGATATACTTGCCGAAGAATCTTTGGCGGTAAGAAATGCTTCCCCTTTCTTGTGGATCACCGACCCACTGGATGGCACTTTGAACTATATCCACGGCCTGCCGTGCTTTGCCGTCTCTATTGCCTTAGAAATCGAAGGGGAACTGGCGGTAGGTCTCATTTACGAACCTTTAAGGGAAAACATCTATTCTGCCATCAAGGGTCAAGGGGCGTTTAAAAATGGCAAACGTATTCACGTCTCACGCTCCAACACTTTAAACACTTCCCTCATTGCAACGGGTTTCCCATTCAGGATAAAAGACATCATTGATAACTATCTCAAGGTATTTAAGGAGCTATTCATGCATGCCACCGGCATCAGACGGGGCGGCTCGGCCTGTCTTGACCTTGCATACACTGCAGAAGGTATTTTTGGGGGTTTCTTTGAATGTTCCCTATCGCCGTGGGACATGGCAGCAGGCGCCCTTTTAGTCAAGGAAGCAGGCGGCGAGGTTACTGATTTTAATGGTGGCAATCAATATTTGAAAACTGGCAACATCATCGCCGGCAGCAAAGGAGTCCACCAGGAAATGCTAAGGATTATTCAAGCAACCTTTAAAAATTGACAATTCCCAGCAACAAGTCTATAATCCCCGCTTTAAATTGGCCTCAGGTCTTTTTACATAATGGATGTAACAAACAACATCTGTTGTTAGCGATGGCGTGTCACTCCCACCTTCCTGCAATATATACTAACCTGGCAAATGCTGCATTTGGGGGAGATAGGGACACAGATGTTCTGACCGTAGGTAACGAGGAGGTCGTTGATGGTAAGCCAATACTTCTTCGGAAGTTTTTCGCGGAGTGTAAATTCAGTCTCGTGAGGATCCTTCGTTTTGACATACCCCAAACGGTTGGTAATCCGATGTACGTGAGTGTCCACACAGATACCAGGTTTTTTGTACCCCAGGGTTACTACCAAATTCGCCGTCTTGCGCCCCACACCATTCAGTTTCAATAACTCGTCAATTTCGTCTGGTACCCTGCTGTGGTATTCTCCAATTAGTATCTTACAAATTTCCTTGATCTTCCGTGCCTTTGTCCGATAGAACCCTACAGGGTAGATGAGCTTTTCTAATCTTGGAATTGGAATCTTCGTCATTTCTTCTGGATTATCCGCCACAGCAAAGAGCCTACGAGAAGCCTCGCTGGTGGTCTGATCTTTGGTTCTCAGGCTCAAGAGACACGAGATCAGGACATGAAATGGGGTTCGTTTCCGGGAAATGGTCGTAACAATGGGTTCAATAAAACGTTTATTTTCGTGCCTTATACTCTTTAGTACTATATCAATATCAAACAACTGCAATCCCTCAATAAAAAAACGGCAACATGCAAATTTCTGTTCACACGTTGCCGCTTATTTGATTCAAGCTACCAAAAAGTCATGTAACTAACAAATACATGACTCTTCCTATTTTGTATGAATTACGGCTTACCTCTCTTCTCGGCAAAGAGCTTATCATAAACAAAACCCGCTGCAATTCCTCCCAGGATCGGACCTAGCCACCAGACATAATGATGAGTGAACTGTCCTGATGCAAGAGCTGGGCCGAACACACGGGCAGGGTTCATCGCTCCGCCGCTGATCGTACCGCCAATCATTGCTCCAAAGAGTACCACCAATCCAACAGCTATTCCAGCAAATCCAGGCGAAGCCCTTTTATCCACAAGCGTCCCGTAAATGGTAAAAATTAAAAGGAAGGAAATAATAAATTCCATCAATACACCACGTGCAATAGAAACCCCTGGCGCCAACACACACGTCCCCAGATAAACGGTTTTAGCCGCATCAGGAAACAAGGTTTTTAACGCAAGGCCTGCCAGTGAAGCCCCGGCAATTTGGGAGATGATATACATAATTGCAGTGTTGGGTTCCATCCTTTTCGTAATCCAAAAGGACACGGTCACCGCGGGATTGACATGGGAACCAGAAACGTAACTCGTCGCATAAATAACGGCAATTACAACAATACCAAATGCTATGGAAATACCCAGAAGACCCAGTCCTTGCCCACCTGCCTGCCGCAAATAAAAATCGGCGCATACGGAACCAGCCGCTATAAACACCAGCGCAAATGTCCCGACAAACTCGGCCATATACTTTTTGTACGCATTCATTTCGTTTTCTCCCGTATATTTTAACTAAATTATTTCTTCAGACTTAGCAAGAACATTTATAAATTACACGCTTGTGATTTTTTAAAATACCTAATCAAACTGTAATAAACCATCACGTATTGACCATCCTATATTTATCGGTTCTTTTTACAAAATAATTTTTCTTGAGCCACCTCCTTTCAAAATTTACAAATATACTTAACTATGGAAAGGACATAATCTTGTAACAAGTTAGCACAATCAAATAACACTGTCAAGCAAAAAGATTCAAAAAATGAAGATTTATTAAGTAACGATAAAATTCACAAAAGAAAAATATCCGATTTATAAAAAAGAGTCCTATTCTTACCTATAAGCGTTAACTCCGTACTGCAGTAATTAAACTTAACAAATGCAGTAAATAAACTGCAATTATTCTACATAAATTTAGTCACGTTGATTTTTCATATATTTTTTAAAACTCACAACTATAATAGAATATATAGGTTAGAAATTTTATCATTAAATTATAATTATTCTGCACACAAGGCATCATTTTTGTGTAAGATTAGATTCATGTAAAGTTTTTGGAAAAAATATATATTTGTATTCTTTACCCAAATTCACAATTGGAGGGGTTTCATTGAAAATAAAAAAAGAAATACTTCCCACTATAGTAACGATGGGAAATATGATGTGTGGTTTTGTTTCGATCCTGTGTATTTTAAACCAGAAGTTTGAGGTCGCAGCATGGTTGATAGTGGCGGCTATGGCATTGGATGCCTTTGATGGAAGGCTAGCCCGCATGATGAAGACAACAAGTAAGATGGGGGCTCAATTAGACTCTATGGCAGATCTCGTAACCTTTGGTATTGCACCTGCATTACTCATGGGAAAGACCTGCACCAGTTTACCAAATATCTTTTTGTGGGGCATTGGATTATTTTTTATGATCTGCTCTGCCTTCCGCTTAGCAAGGTTTAACGCGCAAAAAGACGAAGTTGTAACAACACCTAGTCATTTTTTCACTGGATTACCTACCACACTCTCAGGAGGAACGGTTGCACAGCTTGTCATTCTGAATCATTTTATACGAATAAGATTTGGAACAGATATCGTTACGACACTCTTACCCTTTATTACTTTTGCGCTTGGTTTATTCATGGTAAGCAAAGTCCCATTTTTTAATGTTACGAGCAAGATCGGCCTGAAACAAGGCATCCTGGCTATGATATTAGAATTTTCCGCTGCCATCTTATTCTTCGTAATCACCCCAGAATTAGCACTATCTACCGCATTAAGTATTTACTTAATAATTTGTGCAATGTATGGAGTCGTTAAAGGCAAACAACTGAAAAAGGGCTATTCAACAACTTAATTTCCTTTATAGTTCATGAGAAGCGTTCAGTTATAAGCAATCAACTTCCAGTTTCTATCTGATTGCTGAGGACTAATTATTAATAGCAAATTGTTGGTTATTCTTACCCAATGAGCACTGTCCTGTCCCCTTTTACGACCTCTCCAATAACTCTTCCAGGTTCTTTTGCGCTTTTGAGATCATTCAAGACTGTCTTCACATCTGACTTAGATACGATTAGCACCATGCCAATACCCATGTTAAACACATGGAACATCTCCTGATCGTCAATGTTGCCTATCTCTTGAATAATCTCAAATATTTTTGGAACATTCCATTTACTTCTTTCCAATGTAACAGCACAGCCCTCAGGCAAGATACGCGGTATATTCTCAATAAGCCCGCCACCGGTGATATGTGCCATCCCTTTTATAATCTTTTTTGTTTTATGCTTTTTTAGAATTTTCAAAATAGGTTCTACATAGATTTTGGTTGGTTTTATGAGTTCTTCCCCCAATGTAGTATGCAATCCATATTTCGTAAGCTTCTGGGTTACCT
>Ga0082335_1003905_pt1 | contig 23522 bp, 16 predicted proteins | sample Subgrocontami58m_FD_72375 | JGI IMG/M metagenome (GOLD analysis project Ga0082335, IMG submission 72375) | Subsurface groundwater microbial communities from S. Glens Falls, New York, USA - GMW37 contaminated, 5.8 m (SPADES assembly) (version 2) ...
GCGGCGGCCATAGTCTCAGGACTGGCACCGGGAAGATTGGCCGAAACCTGAATCGTGGGAAAATCCACATTCGGAAGGCTGTTCACCGGCAGCAGCCGGTAGCCGATGATGCCAAACAACATGATCGCAGTCATCACCAGGGTGGTCATGACCGGGCGGCGTATGAAAATTTCCGCTATATTCACGGGGTTATTTCTCCCCAAGTTCTACGCCGGGCCTTATTTCCACTTTTGCTCCCGGCACCAGACGCAACTGGCCCTCCACGACCACCCGTTCCCCCACCGCGAGCCCCTTTTCGATGATCCGTTCTCCGTCATTTTCCGGTCCCGGCGTGACGGACCGGTACTCAACCGTCAGGTCAGGCTTGATAACAAAAACGAAAAGCCCTTGCTGCCCGGTTTGAACGGCCGACGAAGGAATCACGACGGCAGCGGGCCGTGTAGTCAGCATGAGGGTAACGTTCACGAACTGTCCCGGCCACAAGTGACTGTCGGAATTGGAAAAAGTTGCCTTGAGGAGGACGGTTCCTGTATTCAGGTCCACGGTGTTGTTGATAAAGGTAAGCTTGCCTCTAACCGGCTTAGCCGTACCATTGGGAAAGTTTACTTCCACCGGGAGGTTGCCCGCAGCATGATACTTCAGGATTATCGGCAGATGCTGTTCCGGGAGCGAAAAGCTGACCAGAACAGGTGAGATCCGGTTGATGACCACCATTGTTATGTCATCCGCTTTGATCTGATCCCCCTGGTGCACCTGAAGGTTCCCGGTGCGGCCGGAAATCGGAGCCAGAATGTTGCAGTACCGGAGGTTAAGACGGGCGGTTTCCACCGCCGCCTCGCCGGACCGGACAGTATTCCTCAGGGCCTCGGCATTGGTCATGACCTGGTCGTATTGCCGCTTCGTCACGTATTCCTCTTTCATCAGCACTGTATAACGGCTGACATCCGCTTCCGCGTTCTCCAACTGGGCTTTGTCCCGGGACAAAGCAGCCAGGGCGGCGTCCAGAGCGGCCTGATAAGGGCGCGGGTCGATAACAAAGAGCAGGTCTCCCTGCCTTACCTGCTGCCCTTCCGCAAAAGCCACTCTTACCAATGCCCCACCCATGCGCGCCCTTACAGACACCGTATTATAGGCCTCCACGGTCCCGATTGCCTTCAGCGTTTCCGGTACATTTTTTTCCACGGCGGCAGCTGCGGTTACAGGTACGGCTGGCCTGGTCATTTCCTTTCCCTTCTCCCCCCCGGAGCAGCCGAGCAGAAACAACAGGCCTGATAAAAGCAATGTTATGGCTGGAAAAAGAGGAGTGTGGCAAAATGGGGAAGTCAGCAAAGAAGAAACTTTATGAAAGGACAAGGCAAGGGGAATTTTTTTCATAGTTCAATGATTTCACACCTGTGTAAAGACTGCTTATGCTACGCTTCAATATTGTAACTGCTTCAAGTTAAGAACAAAATCGTCATGTGTCAAGGAAAGCACAGCCGGCCTATTTGCTTGACAGGCACCCCTCTTTCACCTATATTCCTTTTGCAAGAGCAAGTCCCGATCAATTCTATGGTTTTTGAGCCCGCTACGGAGAACGGCTGTATAGAGGACTTCATCCTAACTATTGATCCGGAACAGTTTGCCAACTTTATCCCGATAAAGGGGAAAGTGTGTTCACGAAATTCACATTCTGACGAAAAACGCAGAAAATATTTCTTAACTTACTGAGGAGAACAGTTATATGAAAATAGTCCCCATTTTGCTGGTCATTATTACCCTCTTCGGCTGCCAGGGCAAGTCTTCCACTGACACCAAGGCTTCGGGAAATCAACAGCCGGCGGCGACATCAGCCGCTCCACCTGCGGGCGCCACAGGCAATAAGGCGGGAACCGATCAGGCCCTGCCCCATCCCGCGCCGTCCAATGCTCCGGCGGACACAGGCGCCATCAAGGTAAAGAAAGCCGAAGGCGCGGAAGGCAAGACCGTAGCCGAGATATTCAGCGCCAAAGCGTCGCTGAAAGACAAACCCGTTGCCCTGCGCGGCAAGGTAGTCAAGTTCAATTCCGGCATCTTGGGGAAGAACTGGCTCCACCTGCGCGATGGCTCAGGCTCACCGGAGAAGAACGACTTCGACCTGACGGTGACCACAGCGGACACTGCCGCGGTGGGCGATGTGGTCTTGGTACAGGGCCGTGTACGCCTGGATCGCGATTTCGGGGCGGGCTATACCTACCCGGTGATTATCGAGGATGCCAAAGTAACCAAGTAGTAGTATCCGTCCGGTTGGCTGAATATCAGAGGGCCGCTGCAACACTCCGTGGAAGACAAAGGAGGAATGATGGGCAAAACTTACCTGTCGGTTGTCGTCATGGGTTTCATCGTGGCAGTGGCTGCCGGAGTAGCTGAGGTCTGCGCCGCACTGGGCAACCGGTGGGGTTTCTGGGATTATCGTACCGGTCTCTTCATCCTGAAATGGGCTACCTATGGCGGAGCAGTTGGGGCGGTCATCGCCCTCCTTGGCGGCGTTTTGGCCTGGTTGAGCCATAGTCACCGCGGTCTCATCTTATCCCTGATCAGCCTGCTCATCGCCCTCGTCGTTCTCGGCATCCCCTGGTGCTACCGGCAGCAGGCCGGGCGCGTGCCGCCTATCCACGACATTACCACCGACGTATCGAATCCCCCCCGCTTCGTGACTATCCTGCCCTTAAGGAAATCGGCCATAAATACTACGGAGTACGGTGGACCTGCTATTGCCGCCCAACAGCAGGCCGCTTACCCGGACATTGTGCCCCTTGAACTCGCCCTGCCGTCCGCCGAAGCTTTCAAGAAAGCATTGGACGCAGCCCAGGCCATGGGCTGGCAGATCATCGCTGCCCATGAGCAGCAAGGAATAATCGAAGCCACCGACACCACCTTCTGGTTCGGGTTCAAGGATGATATCGTTGTCCGGATAACGGCAACCAAAGAGGGAAGCCGAATTGACGTCCGCTCCCTTTCCCGCGTCGGGAGAAGCGATATCGGCGCCAATGCAAAACGCATCAGGAAATATCTTAAGCGATTGCGGGAGGCGTGACGAAGCTCCCGGGAATCAATCCGATATCGTCATTCCGGTTCCCACCGGAATGACGATATCCACAATAAACCTTGACTCTGTGAATAATTTCACCGCGGGGCTACCAGGATCTCGTCTCGCCTCATATGATCCATGATCTCGGCCCCCTTTTCGGTAATCACAATCATGTTTTCCAACCGTACACCGCCCACCCGGTGCTCGCCCTCCAGGCATTCAACCGCCATCACCATCCCCGCCTCAAAGGGCTGAGGATGCTTCAGGGACCATTGCCGGTTAATAATCGGCGGGTCGTATCCCGAACCCAGCGCCAATCCGTGACCGATTTCCACGGTCAGGACTTCAGCCTCATGTTTGTATCCCCAGGAACTGGCCGGGACAAGATGTTTGGCGGCATCGGCAGTGGTGTTCCCGGGTTTTATGGCGTCGATCACCGCGTCTACTCGTTCCAGGACCCGCTTATACCAGTCTTTCTCCTTGTCTGTAGGCTTGCGGTCCACCACAAAGGTACGATAGAAACAGCTCTTGTAGCCCAGGAAGGTGATGCCGCAGAGGGCCACATAGAACAGGTCGCCGGGCTGGATGAGCCGGCCCGTATTAATGAGACCTCGCTCAAAAGTGCCGGGACCGGACAGTTTCCAGGGAGATTTTAGCACGTCGGCTCCCGTCTCCACCAGAGCCTTGGCAATGACCAGATCCAGTTCCGTATCCCGGATGCCGGGTTTGAGGGCCTCCCAAATCCGATAGCAGGTGGAGTCGACGATCGCCGCCACCATCTTGAAACAATTGATTTCGTCTTTCGTTTTGATGGTCCGGGCTTCCATGATCACCTGCCGGGCCGGGACACAGTGGAGTTTCTTCTTTTCCAGGGCGGCAACCCCCAGGCCGTCCATGCCTATAATGCCCAACTTCTCGCCCAGCAGGCCCCGCTGCCTGATCTCTTCATAAATATCCGCCGCGAATAATTCCGCCTCCTCTTGCGACGCCTCCGGACCGCAGGTACCCGCCAGCCAGGAGCGGCCCAAGCGCCAGTTCTTGATCCAGGGCGCCTCTTCCGGCATTTGGTGGTAAAAGCCGGCATGTTCAAAAACCACCGGCTCGTGTTCGGCGAAAAATAACACATACTGGAGCTGGGTGTCATAGGTTGCCGGTGCCCGCAGGCCGGTGAGATAACGCACATTCGGTTCGCCGGAGACCAGCAGCATGGCAAAACCATGCTTGCGCATTATTTGACGGGCCCGGGCAGCCCGTTCCTCCCGCAGCCGGGCCACATTGAATCGCTCCTGCCAATCGGCCACGGTATTGCTGAAAGTCAGTTTTGACGCCATTGTTACCATGAAAAACCTCCTTACTTCGTAGTCTCGTCGATGATTTGTTTGGCTATCTTTAGCCATTTCGCCTGTGCGGCCATAAAATCCTCATTATCCGATAAATAATACTTTTCACCGGCTACGGGGATGAAATCCGGATTAATGCCCTCTATAGAGGCGTCCAGCCGGGTGCTGGCCTGGCCGAAAGAAGTGGCGAAAATCGACTGCCCTTCCTTCGTCAACAACCAGTTCACAAAAACCATGCTCGCATTGGGATGGACAGGTTTTGTCGGTACGCCAAAGGCGGCCGTTGCGGCGCTGGACCGGTTATCCTCTTTGCATCTGGCCAGTTTTATCGGTGCCCCCGCTTTCTGCATTTCCTCCACTACGGAGGGCAGTTCTCCCAAAGCTATGGCATACTTTCCCCTGGCCACTGTTTCTATCTGCAAGCGATTATCACGCTGGATAGGCGCTTCCTGCTCTTTTACGATCCGCCGCAGAAAATCCCTGGTTTCCGTCTCGCCCCACAGGATATGGCCAAGATAAGTAACAAGGGCATTGCCCGCCCCGGTAACCCGCGGGTCGTTCAAGGTAATTTTTCCTTTATACTGGGGTTTTAATAAGTCCTTAACGCTGGTTAGCTCTCCTTCCTTAACCAGGTTGGTATTATAGACAACCAACCGGGCGGCATTCCGGCCCATGCTGAAGGCCATGCCGTCCTTGTCCGAGAAGGGAAGCCTTTCCCCGCTCCATTCCTTGATATCCAAAACCTCCGGAAGCATAAGCAGCGGCTGAATTCGACCGAGGAAGCCTTTGGGCTTCATTTGGACAAGCAGATCGGAATTCGAAAGACCATAGACATCCGCCAGGTACAACCCCGCCCGCTGTTCCGCTTCCGTCTTGGCCGCCACCTCCTCCCCCCGGGCAAAGGAGGAAAATTCCAGATTGATGCCGTACTTCTTCTTGAAGGCCTGGCTCAAGGCATTCCTGACACTGGGCGTCCAGCGCGTATATATCGTCACGGCGCCTTCCTTTTTTGCCGCTGCCAGCACACTTTCCCACTTCTGCTTCCCATCATCCTTAGTAGACGCCGTAGCTTTTGATGCTCCCCCTGCAAGACCGAGGACGAACAAAAAAACCAAAGCCACAGTGAACGTTGATGTCTTTATCATAGCTTCCCTCCTGAGATTATTGAATTCCTCAAAACTTGATTAAGGCTGTCGGACAACGGCTGGATGGATTGCCAAGCCCCCGGAGCTTTAGTTTCTAAAAGCCTTCAGGAGGTTCAACAATAATTGGTTATTTCAGCAAATGGCCGAATATCTGTTTGGCTATCGGGATGGCGTTGCCGCGCCACATGGTTTCCACTTCGCTGTCTTCAATAACCTTTTCGCCCGGCCGGGGAAACAATCGCGGATCAAACAGGTCCTGGGGCACGTCCACCCGCCGGCTGGGATAGCCGAAGGCAGCGGCAAAAATGGTCTGTCCTTCCTTGGTCAGCAGCCAGTTCACAAAGAGTTTTGCGGCATTAGGATGGGCGGGTTTATCGAGGACAGCCAAGCCCCCTGCTCCGACAGAGAGCTTGCCGCCCTCCGCCACGTAGACCACATCCACGGGCGCCCCCGCCTTCAGAAAATCAGAAACGCTTTCAAAGTCAACGGCAACCCCGAGGGGATATTTGCCCCGCGCCACCCACTCCACAAGCAGCCGCTTATCCCGCGTTATAGCCGGGTCCTGTTTTGCCAGTTCCCGCAGGTATTGCTTGGCGGTCTCAACATCCCAGACCCCCAGGGCCAGTTTGGTCACAAAAGCGCTGCCCGTCCCGGTGACAGTGGGGTCCTGCATGGCGATCTTGCCCTTGAATTCCGGCCGCAGCAAGTCCCGGTAAGACTTAACGTCGCCTTCTTTGATCAGGTTGGTATTGCGCAGGACGTAACGATGGAAGCCGGCGATCATGGCCACGGTGGTATGGTCTTTGTCGTAAAACGGCATTCTCCCATCCCGCCAGACCTTTGGGTCATTAATTTCCGGCAGGATCATCAGATTGTCCATGACTTGAAGGATGCCCACCGGTTTGACCAGGGTAAGCAGGGTAGTCCCGCCATGGAGGAACAGGTCGCCGGTGTACAAGCCGGCCCGCCTTTCCGTCTGCAGTCTCGCGAGGGCTTCTTCTCCCCTGCCGCCGATGAATTCAAGATTAATCCCAAATTTCTTCTTGAATGCCTTCTTGATTGCTTCCCGGGGGGAAGGAGTGATCGAAGTATAGATAACTACGTCGCCTTCCTTTTTCGCATCGGCGACGAGCTTGTCCCAGGCCGCCTTAAAAGCCGGCGATGGTTCAGCTGCCAGCAGCGGCCATGCAGAGGCGAAAAAAAGAAGGGCCATCAAGAAAAAGACAATCAACGAAGCCGGCTTCCTCATATCTCACTCCTGAACCTTATTTTACTTCGGCAAGGTCTATCCCAACCGCCGCGATTATAGGTCTCAGGGGGGGGTGTGTCAAGAAATAAATCGAATAAATCGGGGTGTGCCGGCATAGATCAGCCTTGACTGCCGACATGGAGAGCAAGAATGCTGCGCGGTCTAAACAGAATACATTTAAATCCCCGCAGGTATTTGACGGCGGATTGAAGCTCTACATCGGTTCTCGCCGCAAAGGCGAGCCCGTTTCCGGCACCCGGTGATCGGGCACCACACCGCCGGTCCCGGCCGGCAAATATTCTGTTATACTTCTTATCATCCCGGAGTGTTCTTGAAACTATGGTCGGAATAAACCCTGTCCTTGCCGTTTTTCTTCGCCCTATACATGAGTTGGTCAGCCCGGTGGACAAAGTCTTTCATGTCTTCTCCCGGCTCATACTGAGCGAGTCCTATGCTCACTGTCAAATGGACATCTGTGTCCGGTGGCTGGGATAAATCCTCTTTTTTGAATTCTTTTCTGATTCTTTCCGCAGTGATGACACCTTCCTCACTTGTTGTCATGGGCATAAGGATGGTAAATTCCTCGCCGCCATAGCGATAGGCTGAATCTGCTTGACGCAGGCATCTATTGAATAGCTGACCGAATCGCGTTAAGGCCTGATCTCCCCTGATGTGGCCATACAGGTCGTTGAATACCTTGAAATCGTCGATATCAAGAAGCATAAGGGTTAAAGGCTGCCCGTAACGGTTGGCCCGATCAATCTCAATTTTTAGCTGGGAATGAAAATGCCGGGAGTTGTAGAGCTGAGTCAGGCTATCGAGGATACTAAGTTCACGATATCTCTTCTCGCTCTCCCTCAATGCCGCTTCGGCGCGCTTGCGTTCGGTAATGTTGTCAAATATGGCCACAAAGTATCCTTTTTCGGGACAGTATACCGAAATCAAGAACCACATCTTCAAGGTCTCGATATACTTCTCAAACTTCTCGGGCTTGCCGGTCAAAGCAACTTTGCCGTAAATATCGAACAGCCCTTTATCGGATTCATGTATCTCGGGAACGACTTCGGATACCTTTTTCCCGGCAACGTTCTTTAAGCCTGTCAATGACTCAAAAGTCCTGTTAACGCTAAGAAAGATGAAGTCCTGCGGTTTGCCTTGATCAAAAAGCATTCTGCAATATGCCAATCCGTTCAGCATGTTCTCGAACAGCGAACGATACAGGCGTTCGCTTTCCCGCAAGGCCTCCTCGGCATGCTTGCGCTCCGTGATATCATGCACTGTGCCGATAAAGAAGACAACTTTGCCTGAGTCATCGGTAATGGGATGGCCGACGGAGTGCACCCATTTCAGGGAACCGTCCTTGAGGAGGAGCCGATGTTCTATATCCCAGGCGCGGCCTTCCTTCAGCCCTTCCTGCACCTGGTGAAAACCGGAGTAGCGATCTTCGGGATGCACCGCTTCGAAAAATAGTTTCAGAAGCGAATCCACCCTGCCGACGCCGAAAATTTTATAGAACTCTTCTGAACCATGGAACTTCTGCGTCACCGGATCAAGTTTCCAATGGCCGATATGGGCGACTTCTTGCGCCAATCTGAGCAGATGTTCGCTATCCCGCAGGGCTTTTTCCACTTGCCGGCGCCGGGCAATTTCCTGCTGCATGACTCCCAGTTCCTCCCGCACTTGGGCAATCTCCCGGAGGATGGCCAAGACGGGCCGGTGCTCTATGTCAATGCGCAATTTCTTGTTCTGCCAATTCAAATAACAATAAAGGAGGGGAAAGGCCGTCACCGAGACGATGAACCGGCTCAACAGCGAGCCCTTCATAATGTTCAGGTAATCGGGTTTGCCGAGAAACGCGCCGGTGGAAAACAAGACGACATCCAGCCACATCACCGCGAGCAAGGTAAGAAAGGCCCGGCGCCAGAGTTGCAGATTCAGCTTGGGTTTACCCAGATATTCCCAGGCAATGGCCAAGAAAAACATGTCCGCCACCGTAGTCACGACGGAAGCCGTGTTGGTTCGCAAGCTCGGCATGGGCACGCAAAGCAGCGGGATCTGGCCGGAAACCTTCATCTGCAGGTGCAGTAAGGCAGCAATCAGCGGCACCAGGATGGACACAGTGGCAACCGTTGAGATAGCGACACGTGTGGCCCGTGGTCCGTTGAATACGTACACCACAAAAACCCCCAGCAGCAAAGAGGTATAGAAAACGGTGGAGCCGACAATAAACGTAATGCCGGCAACTTCGACTTTGGCCCCGGCATCGGTTACCCAGGACATAACCGCTGTTATTCCCCCGAGCAGGGCGTAGAAGTGGGCCAGCCCCACGCGGTGGCGCCATGCATGGGCGCAAAGCACCAGCAGGTACATGGTCAGTGCTTCCAGCAGCAGAATAGCCACTTCCGTACTCATAGGAAACATTCTCCGGAATCTTCCAGGTTCAACATGCGTACAGACCGGGCCATGTGCTCTGCTCCTCATGCAGCCGGGCGCAACGGCATCGATCAATACGCAAACTTATGCCAATCCTGCTGTCCGCCATTTGATTTTTGACCGCCACTGGGTGGCAATCATTAAAAGCATAACCACAAAGAGAGGTAACTTGTTCATTTGAAAACTCCTGTTCAGGTTTCCCTTGCTTACTGCCTTTCCCCTACCCGCCAGATAATTAACCGAAATTCCAATTATTTTCAATTAATTCCTGACAGTGATGCAAGCCTGATCCTCAATTGGCAATCAGGATGCCTTTCGGCAAAACGCAGGAAGATACGGGAGTTGTCATTTCAGTAGTTAGACGAGCCCGGTAGGTTTTTTGGAAGAGGAAACCACTTCACGGGTCTGTCAAAAGCTGTACGCCTCAATCATCCAAGCCAGCGAAAGAAACGAGTGATCCCCTCGCATCTCGGATGATCAATAAGCGAATGTTACGACCACGTGTCGCAACCACCCTTGCGCAAGCCGCTTCAAATATTGACTTCAAAAAGGAATCCTTCGCTCTGCGGTCTCATCAAATTGTGCGCCATACTCAGACGGCTTGAAAGCTGGTCCAGTTTTGGGAAAGTTCTGTCCACCAGCCAGTTTGGGTGGATGTTGTTGGATGACATGCATTATAGCGCCATAAAATTAAGTGGTTAGGCTTTCACCTAACCACTTTTTTATTGGCTCGCCGGGAAAAATGATAGGCACTGGGAAGAAGGTATATTCCTATAACGGCGAGCGAACCGGCTTGCAGCTTTTTAGCGCGGCCCATACTCAATACTTGTCCGCTTCGCACAAATTAGTACAAGCCCGCCATTTCTTGCAAGATGTAGAGCGCATCCCCCATGTTGATTCTACCTTCGCCATTCAAGCTGTTTTCCCTGTGGATCTCGATCTCGGGAGGAAGAGTGACGCGTGACATAATCTTAAGCGCCAGGATGGCATCGGCCAGCTCCACCTTGCCGTTGCCGTCAATATCCGTATTAATGACAAAAGTGGCAGTTGCAATTTCATCCGCGTCCATAACGATTTTGCACGTTCCTGAACCGGTGCATGCCCCTTTCCATCCAAGAAATAACGATCTTTCCGCAGGTATGGGCGTCAAGGCAAGGTGCATATTGAGTTCATAAACAGCTATGCCCGTTTTTCCCTCCCAGTTCAGCGAGCGGACGCTTGCCGATACGGTTCCTTCACCGGCTCCTGACTTGGCGATAGTCAGAACTCCTCTTTCTATTTCTTTCGGACTACGGATGCCGCCTATCGAAGACGTCCCATCGCCCAGTTCACCATCGTAATTTTTCCCCCAGACCCAACGACTGCCGTCGGACTTCAAGGCCAGGGTGTGTTCGCCACCGACCGCTATGTCTGCCCAGTCTGTCGCAGTGCCGACCCGTGTCTGGATATTCTTCCCCACAACGGTCCCATCGCCCAATTGACCATAATGATTGTAACCCCAAGCCCAGAGACTGCCGTCGGACTTCAGGGCTACGGTATGGCTCTGGCCTGCCTTTATAGCAACCCAGTCAGTAGACGTGCCTACCTGTATTGGGGTATACTTACTTAGGAGTGTCCCGTCGCCCAATTGACCATTATAATTCACTCCCCAGGCCCAGAGGCTGCCGTCGGACTTCAAGGCCACGGTGTGGCCACCCCCTGCCGCGATGGCAATCCAGTCTTTATCGGTGCCGATCCGGGTCGGGATATACCTGTCCATGGTAGTCCCATCGCCTAATTGACCATAATAATTCGCTCCCCAAGCCCAAAGGCCACCGTCGGACTTCAAGGCCAGGGTTTTGCCACCACCTGCCGCTATGGAAACCCAGTCCGTGCTTGCATCGATCCGCATTGGAACGTTTCTATTTGTGACGGTCCCATCCCCAAACTGGCCTTGGTAACTGGGGTAACTGGCACCCCACTCCCAGAGACTCCCGTCGGATTTCAAAGCAACGGTGTGGTCGCCCCCGGCTGCCAGGGTAACCCAGTCCCGATCTGTACCGATACGTGTCGGGATGTTCTTATTTACGGCAGTCCCATCACCCAACTGGCCGGCATAATTTTCACCCCAAGCCCAGAGGCTGCCATCGGCTTTCAAGGCCAGGGAGTCTTGCCATCCGGCATCAATGTCGAGCCAGTCCCTGTCTGTGCCGATTTGCATCGGGAAAAACCTGTCAATATTAGTCCCGTCGCCCAACTGGCCGGCATAATTTTCACCCCAGGCCCAGAGGCTGCCATCGGACTGCAAACCAAGAGAATGGTAGGATCCACCGGCTATGGATGACCAGCCGGGGGGCAAGATAACGTAGCGCTTCATCTTTACTGTTTCTATATGTCCCACGGCATCGACGGAATAGTACTTAAGAACCGTCGTGGAACCAATGCTAATGGGTGATGCATAAACAGTTGAATTGGCGGTGGGCGTCGAGCCGTCGGTGGTGTAATAGATGGTTGCGGTTTTGTCAGTAGTAAGCTCTAGGCTCAGCGGCACAGTGTAGATTCCCTCTCGGAGAGAAGCAGCGGTACTGGGAGTCAGCGATTTAAAAATGGCCTCCAAGCCTGCGGTCCGGTGCGCCAGTGTAACCCCAACAATGCAACTGCCGACACCGCTGCTTTCTCCGCTCCAGCCGACAAAGGTGGCATCATCAGCGGCAATGGCAGTCAAAGCAAATGTCGTGTCGAAATCATAAACCGCCCGGCCGCGCGTTCCAGACCAGGCCAGCTTGCCAGGATCGACCAATACATCGCCACCGCCCGCACCGGACTTGCGCACGATCAAGGTCATCAATCCTATTTGTTCGGGCACGTTGCTGTCTATCGCAGTCCCGTCTCCCAGCTGGCTTCTTTCATTGTAGCCCCAAGCCCAAAGACTGCCATCCGATTTAAGTGCCAGCGTATAGTCATCACCTGCGGATATATCTATCCAGTCCGCATCTGAGCCCACGTGGGTTGGGGCATTTCTGTCTGTTATCGTCCCATCGCCCAGTTGACCGCGATAATTCATTCCCCAAGCCCAGAGGCTGCCGTCGGATTTCAGGGCCAGGGAGTGAACGCGTCCCGCAGCTATGGCGACCCAATCTGTGGCATTGCCTACCCGAGTCGGTATGTGCCGACCTACAACTGTCCCGTCGCCCAACTGACCAGAACTATTTGCTCCCCAGGCCCAGAGGCTGCCATCGGATTTCAAGGCCAAACTGTGGCTCCCCCCCGCGGCAACGGCGGTCCAACCTGAATCGGTACCGATCCGTGTTGGAATATTCCTGTTTAATATGGTTCCGTTGCCCAACTTGCCGGCCCCATTCGATCCCCAAGCCAGAGGCTGCCATCGGACTTCAAAGCCAGGGAATGGTCACTCCCGGGTGCAACGACCGTCCAATCCGAGTCGCTGCCAATCCGGGTTGGGATATATTTGTCGATAACAGTGCCATCGCCCAGCTGGCCGGAAAGACTATTTGCTCCCCAGGCCCAGAGGCTGCCGTCCAATTTCAAAGCGACAGTAAAATGATTTTGACCCGTGGCAACCGCTTTCCAGTCCGAGTCGCTGCCAATCCGCGTGGGGACTGTCCTATCTGTCGTGGTACCGTCGCCGAGTAAACCACTAAAATTGTTTCCCCAAGCCCAGAGGCTGCCATCGGACTTCAGAGCAAAGGTACGGAACGCTCCTGCGGCAACGGCCGCCCAATCCAAATCGGCACCGATCCGGGTCGGCATATTCTTATTGTTATTCGTCCCATCGCCCAGTTGACCGTAATAGTTGTCGCCCCACGCCCAGAGGCTGCCATCAGCCCTTAAGGCCATCGTATACCCGACACCACCTGCAATAGCTTTCCAGTTAGGCGGCAGAATAACGTAACGCGCTGTCTTAACCTCTTCAGTATGCCCCACTGCGTCCACGGCAAAATATTTAACAATCGTCGTGGCTGCGACATAGATCGCCGACGAATAGACGGGTGAAGCGGTGGTTGGCGCAGAACCATCCGTAGTGTAGTAAATGGTTGCCCCTTCTTTAGCTGCCAAAGTAACGAGTTGGGGCGAGGTGTATATGCCCCCCCGCAACGAGGCGGTAGTAACGGGAACCAAAGTCATAAAATTCACCAGTATTATTTTGGCACCGTCCAATTCTAAACTACAGGAGCCTCCACCGCTGCAGGCTGCACCACTCCAGCCGTTAAAAGAGGAATTAATATTGGGTGTTGCCGTCAAGGTGACCTGGGTACCCAAGCTATAGAAAGCTGTGCCGCTGTTATTATCGAATGACCAAACAAAAGCGCCGGGATTAATGGCCACATTGCCGCTCCCGTTGCCCGATTTGATCACAGTAAGTTTTGTCAAACCGATTAGCTTTGGCGAAGCAACGGTGATCCCATCGCCCAACTGGCCATCCACATTCGCGCCCCAGCCCCAGAGTGTGCCATACGACTTCAAGGCCAGGGAAATGTAGGCACCTCCTGCCACGGCCGTCCAATCCGTGGCTGTGCCGACCTGCACCGGCACTCTCTTGCCTTCATTTGTTCCATCGCCCAGTTGATAATAATAATTCTCTCCCCAGGCCCAGAGGCTGCCATCCGATTTCAAGGCCAGCGTGTGGTGCCACCCAGCAGAAATGGTTGTCCAGTTTGAGGCAGCACCGATCCGAGTCGGGATATTCTTGCCCTCGATAGTCCCATCGCCCAATTGACCGCCATTCCCCCCCCAGGCCCAGAGGCTGCCGTCAAACTTCAGGGCCAGGGTGAAGCTGTCCCCTGCCGATAAGGCTGACCAGTCCGTCGCAGTGCCGATCCGCGTCGGGATCGATCGATCCGTATTCGTACCGTCGCCTAACTGACCGACATTGTTCCTGCCCCAAGCCCAAAGGCTGCCGTCAGATTTCAAGGCCAGGGCATGGGACAAACCTGCTGCAATGATGGCCCAGTCCGTGGCAGTGCCGATCCTTGTCGGAATATTTTTATTTGTCAGGGTGCCGTCACCCAACTGACCGAAACCGTTCGCTCCCCAGGCCCAGAGGCTGCCGTCGGACTTCAGGGCCAGGGTGAAGCTGTCCCCTGCCGAGACGGCCGACCAGCCTGTCGCAGTGCCGATCCGCGTCGGGATAAATCGATCCGTATTAGTTCCATCACCTAACTGACCAGCATTGTTCCTGCCCCAAGCCCAAAGGCTGCCGTCGGATTTCAGGGCCAGCGAGTGGTAGTTGCCGGTCGCCACGGCAACCCAGTCCTTGGCATCTCCAATCCGGGTTGGATTGTCCTTGTCGACACTGGTCCCATCCCCCAGTTGGCCATAATAGTTGTCACCCCAGGTCCAGAGACTGCCATCAGATCGCAAGGCCAGGATGTGCACACTTCGCATTGCGACGGTCTTCCAGGTTGTAGACGTACCATTCGGTGGGTCCTCATCCGTGGTGGGAAGATCCGTAAGAGTTATTGAATTCACCCCTCCTCCGGCAACAGCCGCATAGATGGTGATTGGCCTTGCGGCACCAACGGTGAGGTTACTTAGAGGACCTCCTAACATCCGGTTGGTTGTTATGGGCATCCAGTTATACCCCCCGTTCGTACTGATGAACAACTTGTGATCGGAACTCATAAACAAAGTATTCCGATTAGTCGGATCGATCACTATGGATGATATCCCGATTTTCTCACCGATCAATGTCCAGCTTCCCCCGCCGTTCATGCTCTTGAATGCACCAAATCCCGTTCCTGCGTAAATGGTGTTGGTGTTAACAGGGTCAATAGCAAAAGAGCTAACATATATAAAGGAATCAGGCTCCTTCATACCAACATAAACTTGGTTCCAATTGGTACCACCATTCGTGCTTTTAAATACCCCCCTATCAGTTCCTGCATAAATAGTATTGGAAACGGTCGGATCGACGATCAGGACAGCGATGTGGGCTTCTGGAAGATCAACGCTGACGAGGTTCCAGCTGTCACCGCTGTTTGCACTCTTGAAGACCCCGTACTCTGTTCCCGCATAAATAGTGCCAGGAGTGTTTCGGTCGATTGCCAGGGCACGGACAAAATCAAAGGTATACGTCCTCACAATATCCCCGACCAGGCTCCAGCTATTGCCGCTGTCCGTGCTTTTGAATACGCCGGCGCCAGTTCCCGCATAAACAGTGCTTGAGTCAACGGGGTCAATGGCTAAGCACATGACAGACTTATCCAACAGACCGGTACTGGAGTTACTCCAACTGGCTCCGCCATCGATGCTCTTGAATACTCCTGAATAATTGCCCCCCCCGGCGTAAATAGTAGAGGGAGCGTTTGGATCTACCGCCAGGCTCATTATGAGCGAACTGGTCAAGCCGGAGCTTTTCCAGTTCCAGCTAACGCCGTAATCGGTGCTTTTGCATATTCCCTCGCCGTAAGTCCCCATATAAAGCGTGCCGGAAGTAACTGGATCCGTGACCAGTAGATTAACGTAGAGATTCGTGTTTAATCGGTTCCAGGTAGCTCCTCCATCCGTGCTTCTGAAGAGGCCGCCACTAATTTTTTGTTCTATATGGGCATAGAGGGTGGCCGGATTGGTCTGGTCAACAGCAAGTGAATAGAGATTTATTTCCAAACCGTAATACGAAGGCAGGCCGTTATTGATCGCACTCCAACTGCCGCCGCCGTCGGTACTCTTGAATACCCCATGACCGGTTCCCGCATAAAGAATGTTCGAGTTAGACGGATCGATAACAAGAGGTATCACCCCCAAATTTGTAAGGCCATTGTTCACTGCGCTCCAACTGTCGCCGCCGTTGGTGCTTTTGAACACCCCGCTGTATGTTCCCGCATAAAGAGTATCCGGCACCTTCGGATCGATGAGAATGATTTTCACGAAGCGATAGCCATAGACATCCGTCAGCCCGTTATTGATCGCGCTCCAGCTGCTGCCACCGTCGCTGCTCTTGAATACCCCAAAACCGGTTCCCGCATAAAGAATGTTCGAATTTGTCGGATTGATGGCAATAGTATTGATAAAAGGATCGGTAATGCCATTACTCGCCTGCTGCCAAGAGTCGCCGCCATCGCCGCTCTTGAATACCCCTCCGTGATAGGTTCCTGCATAAAGGGTTGTGGGGCTTATTGGATCAATGGCAATTGACATGATGCTTGAAACTTCGACGGTAGCATCCGCCAGACCGTTGTTGACCGCACGCCAACTGTCTCCCCCGTTTGTGCTCTTGTAAATTCCTCCACCTGATGCGTAGAGTATGGTCGGATTGGTGGGATCAATGGCAATGGCTCCAACACCGCCCCCATCGGGACCGTTGCTCGTCCACTGGTTAAGGCCGGCAAAAGAAGTATCTAACCATAGCAGCACCAGCAAAACGATCGCCAGGCAGAGGAAAAGACCATTCACTTCTCGTTCAGGTGCGTTTCTATGCAATTTTTTCCATTCCATATCCCCTCCTGGATTATCACAGCACAGGAATACCGGTAAATTTGTGCTCTTAGGGAAATTATAAAGCCGCTGAGCGCTGCAGCCTTCCAAATGCCCGGACCAGCGAGAACATCGAAGCCGCTTGCCCGAAACATCCGTGAGTTCGGTTACCGAAACCTCATCCGACTTAAATTTCATCCGACAGCTATCTCACAAACCTTTCGCGTGACATCTCGGCGCCATAAGATGTCGCCGCCTGGATGTCTTCTTTTGTCAGGTGAGGGTACTCTGCTAAGATTTCTTCTATCGTCGTGCCAATTGCCCACAAATCGAGAATGAGCGAGATTCAAATCCGAGTACCCCGGATGCCAGGTTTGCCGATGAAAATGTTCGGGTCGATCCGATATGCGTTTGAGAAGCGGATTCATTGTCTTTCCTCCGCAACCTACGGGACATGCTTGTTAAGCTGTTGATTTCGCCACAGGGAAAACTATAGGAAAACGATAATTATATGTCAACACGTTTTCTTTGGGAAACACGATCTTGCTTTACATTCTCTGCGCAGCAAGATAGAAGCCCAGGTATGCGATGGTATTTTATAAGTAAAAAAGGCACTTACGATGCCTCATAAGTGCTTTAATTTATTGGCTAGCCGGGAAAAACGAATGTGGGCACTGGGAAGAATATATTTCGTTGCCTTAATCTGGTTTAGAATCGCACCTCGACACTATCTTGTTCTCAGTCTCAAGCCGAGCGCCAATTACCGGTGGGAGGCATGTCATCTGACGAGATTGTACGACTACAAGCCGAACAACGAAATCTCTCGCCATATTCTTCCTCGCCGGCATGTAACATAATTTGAGGTGGCCAAGTGCACTTGCACAGTTCGTATCCTAGGCCCTTAGCTATCTGCGCTTCAGCTGTCTTCAGTTTTTCTTCGCTTTCTAAGAGCTTTTGAAAAGTTTCCTCTTTCTCGCGCTTGGGCAGAATACTGATAACCGACTTGACTGTAGACAGCACAGAACTTAATAGGGAAATCCCGTCAGAAACGTTTTTCATGTCAAACATATAGTTTCCTCCTGATTGTCGGGTATTCTTGTGGTGCCGCATATTATCAGTGCACAGATTTTTTAGATGGCGGACAGGCAATGCGGATTGAGAAACAGTAATGATCTACATTAGCCGCGGTTGCAGTACGTTTGGTGAAGCAACTTGACAGGCTAATCAGCCGATTTGAATTGCGAGCATGGAGACCGAGCCTCCATCGACCCCTTCAACCGGAAATCTGACCTGCTCACCCTCCCGGCGAGCGGCAATGACATAAAGCAATGGCAGATAATGTTCGGGCGTCGGAATCGACAACTGAGCGTCGCGCCCTAACCTTTCGTAAGCGATAAGCCGTGCATCGTCGCCTTTTAGTAACAGTTCCCGCGCCTGCTTCTCGAATCGGACAGCCCAGTTGAAAGGATCAATCCCCTGCGTGCCCCATGCGTAGGTGTGTAAATTATGGACGATATTGCCGCTTCCCACGATCAAAACGCCTTCGGATCGTAACACAGCGAGTCGTTTGCCAATTTCATAGTGGAATTGGGCCGATTGTGTTTCGTCAATACTGAGCTGCACTATAGGAATATCGGCCTCCGGAAAAACGTGACGTAAAACCGCCCACGTTCCATGATCGAATCCCCAGGATTCGTCAAGTCCTACCGAAAGAGGGTTAAGCAAATCCCGAACACGCCGGGCAAGTTCGGGACTGCCGGGTGCTCTGTATTCCACATGGTAAAGTTCTCTCGGGAAACCGCCAAAATCGTGAATTGTGTGAGGGGTGAGGTTAGCCGTTACCGCACAGGTCGGTACATACCAGTGGGCGGATACCGCAAGCACGGCCTTGGGACGGGGAATGGATTTACCGATGGAAGCCCAGCCTGCAGTGTAGGCATTCTCGGATATTGCGTTCATTGGATTGCCGTGTCCGCAGAAGATTGCCGGCATCAGATCAGTCATTGCGAGTTTCTCCTCCTACTTCTTTTGTCTTTCCATAAACGGTATCGGCAGCATTTGATCCCATCAGAGGTTCAGGGGATCGATCCCTATCCGATGGTCTGTGGCTTGCTTCTCGAAATACGAATCGGTACAACCCATACTCATCAATTTATTAACTGCTAATGCACTTCCCGGCCGGTCGATTTCTGGTTTTTCTTGATAAACGTGCCTTCATCAAGCTCTCTGAAAGCAGCATCGAGCTCTTCCCGGGTATTCATGACGATCGGGCCGCCCCAGGCGATCGGTTCTTTAAGCCGCTTGCCGGTGACAAATATGTAATGGATATCCTCAATCGCCTTTACGGCAATGCTTCCGGCTTCCGTGAACAGGATCAGCTGCCCTTTTTCCAGTTGCGAGTCATCAAACACGCCTGCTCCTTCAATAAGATAACAAAAGGTGGTGTATCCTTTTTTTACCGCGTGGGATAGCGCCATCCCCTTCTTTAACCGGACATCCAGGTACTCAACATCTACCACCAGTTCCTGAACGGGACCGGTCACATTATTGTAAGCGCCGGCGATGACCCGCACTTCGCCCTCCGGTATCTCGACGACCGGCACCTCATGTTCGAGTATGCCCCGGTAACGCGGCTCCATCATTTTATCCTTCGCGGGCAAATTGACCCACAACTGCAACCCGTGCATCATGCCTTTTGTAGCTTTCGGCATCTCCTGGTGAATGACGCCGCCGCCCGCGGTCATCCATTGAATATCCCCCGGCCCGATCGTACCCGCATTGCCGATATTGTCCCCATGCTCAACCGTTCCCCCGAGCATATAGGTCACCGTTTCAATCCCGCGATGGGGATGCCAGGGAAAGCCTTTTACGTAGTCGTCGGGATTGTCCGAGCCGAAATGGTCGAGAAGCAGGAAGGGGTCGGTAAGTTCAGTGTGGTCATGGGCGAAAACACGTTTCAACTTAACGCCCGCTCCGTCATAGGTCGAATGTCCCTGCAGAATTACTTTCTTCATACTCTTATCATGTTTCATGAACGGATCTGTCATGAACAATGAGGCATAAAGCTTCAAAAGGAAATGGTAATTAAGGGCACGTAAAATGGTAGGTGCATTCTATTAGCATTGTTAATCACTTGAATGCAGCACCTTGGTGGGGTCTGTCGATTTACTGACTTCTGCAGCCTTCGCTCTGCCGCCTCATTTTTAAATATTTCGCGATACTCTAAGATGGTCAGAAAAATTGTCTAGTTTTGGGTAAAGTTCTGTTCTCCGAACAGTTTGATTGGACTGATAAGGATAGCATACAGAATAGCCTCATAACCAAAGGGGTTAAGCATAAGCCTAACCCCTCTGATTTCTGGCTCGCCAGAATTATCGCTATTTTGTAGTCTTATCAAGTATGTCCTTGGTGAGTGTCATCATACGTCCCTTCCCACGTATCATTTCCTCGGTATCCCAATAAAGCTTTTGCCCTTGTTTTGGTATGAACATCGGATTAATACCTTCTTTAGAAGAATCTAAACGCGTAGATGCGACGAGAAATGATCGAGCAAGCTGGGATTGCCCTTCCCGACTGAGAAGCCAGTTGACGAACACAATGGTGGCATTTGGGTGGGCGGGCTCAATCGCCACACCCAGGCCACCGGCGGATGCACTTGCAGCGAGTGGTTCTGTTAAAGTGGGAACGCCAATCGGCGCACCCTCATCAATAAACTGGGTAAACATTTCCCGGTACGGTCCCAGGCCAATTGAATATTTACCACGGGCCACTGACTCAACCAAAATACGTTTATCTCGTTCTATTACAACTCCAAGTTCTATGAGGCGCTTCAAATAGTTTATGGCTTCATCTTCATTCCACAGATTGTACGCAAGGTGAGCCATAAATGCATTTCCGGAACCGCTATTTGTCGGGTCATCAAGAACTATTTTACCTTTAAATTCTGGTTTCAGGATATCTTTATAACTGGTCAACTGGTCCTTTCGAATTTGAGATGTGTTGTAAATTACGTTATGCAGGACCACTCCTAACATACCCACCGTAGTCCGGTCTTTATCTGCGAAAGGTAAGCCCTGTCCGCCCAGCCATGTTTTTTTATCCATGATGTCAGGCATCATAATCAGACTCTCAATTTTGCCAAGAAATCCGGCCGGCTTTAAACCTAGCATGAGAGTCGATGTACCACCCCCAAAAACATCGGCCACACGCATGTTGGCAGCCCTCTCGGTAGTGACTTTGGCCAGCATTTCGCTTTCTCTTGCAAACGGTGTAAGGTTCAGTGTAATCCCATATTTCTTTCCGAAAGCTTCAGTCAGCATAGTTCGTGTTTTCGGACCCCAACCTGCATATAGGTTGACGGTTCCCTCCTTCTGGGCAGCAAGTACAACGTCATCCCAATTCTTCTTGGCAGTAGAAGGTGCGGCCCATCCCAAAGACGACGTTAAAAAAAGCGAAAAAAAGAAGACACACAATGACATAATGAGCTGTAGTTTGTGAAATGTGCGAGTTTCAAAGGCATGGAAGTCTTCCATCCCTTTTTTAGAAAAGTGCTTCGATTGCTTCATTATTAGACCTCCTCGTTAAATGGTTTGCGATAAGTTACATATCCAGTTCCTGGGATCTGCGCTTTACCTTTTAACTGCTCCGACCAGCCGCCTTATGTTTCCTCCAAGAATCATACGGAGCTCCTTAACCTTCAATCCGGTGTAAGGAATGACATACTTTGTCAACTTTTCGAGCTCCATTTGGAAAGGATTGTAGGGATAGTCGGAGCCATAGAGAATCCTTTCAGGACCTACTTTCAGGATTGCGGGGGCTAAGTAGTGGGCCATCCAGTACACCGTTGAGGTTTCGAGATAAATGTTAGGGTAGCGCATGGCGGCTAAAGTTGCTTGTTTGCAGCCCTCAACCAAGCCCATGTGGCCCAAGATGACCGGGACCTCTGGATATGACGCAGCCAACTCTGCAATAACGAGAGGGTCGCAGTTCGGCGAGCCTCCTGTGTGAAAGATAATTGGCGCCCGATGATCCCGCGCACCTTCAAAAATAGGACCGACAAGCTTCTTGTCCATCGAATCAAAGTAGTCAATGTCCGGGTGGAGTTTGATGCCCAGCAGCCCTTTTTCCCCGAGACAGCTGTCTACAGCTGCGCGAACTGCCTTGGCTCCCATGTTTGGATTAATTCTACAAAACCCTAATATCTTTCCTGGATTATTGCGCATTGCATCAGCTATTTGATCGTTTTGATCCGCGTAATCATACTCGGTGCTAAATCCTCCCATGGGGAATGTCACGGCAGCGTCTATTCCTGCATCAGACATTTTCTGCAACATTTCACTAATGTCTAGTTTGGCAAAAAAAGTTTTGCTGATCTTTGGATCGCTGGCCTGCGATTTCCATTGCTCACGCTGAGGTCGTGTGCCCATGTGAGTGTGTGCATCGACAATCTCAATGGTTTCTCCTTCGATCGTTACTGCCATCTTGTACCTCCTCGATTTAATGTTGTTGGAACATTTATCAGCCCCACCAGCATAGCGGGATGGACCATAAATCCTTTTCAGAAATCCATTTTTTGTTACGACCCTATACTGTCATTACTAATGTTGAATAATGAATACGTCATAATACCTATGTGTGTCAACCGAACTTTGACTGTATGTATGTGGGAGGCAATCCTAAACATTATTGGATAGCTAAAGAAAATTATGTCTTCAAATACTTATCAAACCAGTTTAACGCTCGTTCCCAGCCATCCTTGGCCGCATCAGCATTGTAATTGGGACCTTCTTTGTGAAAGGCATGCTTCGCTTCTGGGTATATCTTAATATCGTAAATCTTGTTGTACTCCCTCAATTTCTCCTCAAACCTTCTCACATCTTCGACGGGAATGTTGGCATCTGCATCCCCATAATTCCCGAGCACTGGTACCGATAGCTCCGGGATTACATCAATGGCTGATTTCGGATATTTCGCCGATATCTCCTTGTTGATGGGTGGACCATAAAAGGCAACGGCAGCTTTTAAGTCTTTTCTTTGCGCCGCCAAGAAGAGTGAAAATCTTCCCCCCATACAAAAACCCAAGCAGCCGATAGAATTGGTGAAGACAACAGGTTCTTTTTTAAGGAAATCAACGCCTGACTCCAGGTCAGCCAAAGCGTCGGCATCGGTGATCTTTTTAAGGGCCTCTTTCACCTCTTCGGAGCCACCGGGGGAATCCGGTCCCAGACTGCGGGAAACAAGATTTACCGACATGCTGACAAATCCTTCTTTTGCCAGATCTTGAACGACATTTTTTGTGTAGTCGGTAATCCCATTGATATCATGGATCACAATGACTGCCGGATGCGGGCCCTCCTTGTCCGGCTTGGCGAGATACCCGCCCAAAGTACCCCTTTTGCCCTCAAACGTTATATTCTGTGAAATGATCTTCGATTTTTTATTATTATCCATATTCGTTCGTAATTTCTGCGGAGGCGCGACTGCTAGTCCACAATCCCGGAGTAAGGCCGGCCCGGCCAATACTCGCCCAGTTCCTCGGTGATCTTTATGTACCACGGCGCGGGCAGGAGCAGGCCGTTGGCCCGCCGTACCCGGAGGGTGTCGGCACCCGGAATCGCCGTCGGCGAAACCGTGGCCTTCACGTTGTGCCCGAGGTATTTACACCGCCCGTGCGTCAGTTCTTTGATCGTCAGACTCATTTCCTGCGGTCCTTTGATCCCTTCCGGCTCTTCCAGCCAGGCCATATATTCTTTCATTGCTTTTTACCTTTCTCTATCCCCTTGCCTACCGGCAGGAGGCTATTTCAATCCGTAATTTTTCCAATTCTTCAGGACCTTGTCCTTCACTTCCTGCGGATAGATCTCGTTGAAGGACGATTTGATGGGCAGCGTCTC
>Ga0082335_1003907_pt1 | contig 23513 bp, 19 predicted proteins | sample Subgrocontami58m_FD_72375 | JGI IMG/M metagenome (GOLD analysis project Ga0082335, IMG submission 72375) | Subsurface groundwater microbial communities from S. Glens Falls, New York, USA - GMW37 contaminated, 5.8 m (SPADES assembly) (version 2) ...
GAAGGCGCGGGAATAGTGGTCATGGAGGGTATTGAGCGGGCGAGAGCGCGAAGAGCAAATATTTTTGCATATATTTCTGGTTATGGTACATCCTGTGACGGCGTTGATAGGATCAATCCCGCAGAAGACGGCAAAGAGTTAGCCCGGGCTATTAAGGCCGCACTCGCAGACGCTAAAGTTTCACCTGATGAGATCAATTACATAAGCCTGGATGGCCTGGCCGTTGATATCTGGGATGATTCGGAAATATCCGCGCTAAATCAAGTATTTGGCAAGAGTCTTAAAGGCATACCTATAAGTTGCCCTAAATCAATGTTTGGAAATCTTTTGGGTGCATCAGGCGCCATAGATATGATTATTGCGGTTTTGGCAATGGAAAATAATCTGGTCCCGCCGACAATAAACCTGGACGATCCGGCGTACCCTGGTTTAAACTATATAAGAGGGCAGGCTAAAGAAGAAAGAATAGATAAAGCATTAATAATTTCCCGCGGCAGAGGCGGGATCAATTCAGTTCTGGTTATTGAAAAAGGAGAAAAGTAAATGAAGATATTATTTGTTATGCCAAAAGTCGGAGCCTGGGCAACTCACGGGATACATAAGTCGCCGAATCAATTGTATGCGCATTGGGCGAGTTTCATACGCGAGCGAGGCTACGCCGATGTCGCGGTCATTGACGGCAGGGCCCTGGAAATACCTATGGATCAAATAATCGAGCAAGTCAAAGCCAAAAATCCCGATGTCGTGGTTATGGGCGAGCAGATACATGGCTATGCCGGTTACGGAGTCTTACGTTATTTTAAAGAAGCAGCTCAAAGGATTAAACAGGCGCTCCCTAAAACAAAAATAATTTTAGGCGGGTTGTGGTATTCAGCTATGCCTGTGCCGACTTTGGAAGAAAATCCGGCCGTAGATTTTGTAGTTATGGGCGAAGAAGAATCTTTCGGAGATTTGATCGAGGCAATAGATAAAAATAAAGGCTATAAAGATGTAGGCGGGGTTACCTCGCGCATCGATGGCAAAATCGTCATGGGGCCGCATAAACCCTTGATGACTGATTTGGATAAGCTCCCCTTACCGGCCTATGATTTATTTCCTATGGATAAATATGTCGGGCACACTCATTGGAAACCTTTCGTAGATATGGTTACTTCGCGAGGCTGTCCGTCTGCCTGCACATTTTGTTATGAATGGGACCAGTTTGACCCGCGTTCGCCGTCAGACTTCTTGAAATGGCGCGCGAAATCACCGGAAAGGGTCATTGAAGAGCTTGAGCTTTTACATAAAAAATACGGAGTAAAAGTCGTAGTAATACAAGATGATAATTTTAATGTCGACCCAAAGAGGGTTAAAAGGTTCTGCGAGTTGAAAAAAGAAAAAAATATACCTATTAAATGGGTCTCATTAGGAAGGGCTGTTGATTGGGTGAATTGCGAATCGATTTTACCCCTGATGAAGGAAACAGGCCTTTTTATGGGAGTATTCGGAATTGAAGTTACAACACAGGAAGAGCTAAAGAGAATTGCTAAAGGCACTACCATTGAACAGATCAAGAAGACTATTGAGATTTTACGCCGGAATGATATTGCAATCGTGGCTGATATCATGATTGGTTTTGACTATGATAACGAAGCGATAATCAAGCAGAGGTTTGAATTTGCCGATCAAGTTGACCCGGATGTTTTGTGGATTGGTTATGTAACTCCCGCGCCGAATTCTCCGATGTGGAGGATAGCGTTACAAAAGAAATGGATCGATCCTAAAAAGGTAGATTTTAGCACGTGGGATTTTCTCCACCCGGTTATTCCTACGGATCATCTTTCTATTGAAGAGCTTGGCCGTTTAGGGGCATGGTGCATGCGCGAATTTTATTCCAAGCCCGGAAGGATCAACAGGATCATGGAGAGCAATTTCGACCCGCTGGCAAAGCTTTGTTTCCAGGATGTTATGGCCGGAGTCGGAAAATGGGAAGCAGCGGCAACCACGGGAGAGGCGAACATATAAATGAAGCCCGAACTTACGGAAGCTTAAGCTGAACGTAAGTTTGCTGGCTGAATTTATCCCTCACCTTTTTAGCTATTAAAGGACGCGGGATAATTAAAGCTTAAATAAAAAAGTGTTTGAATATTTAAAAGGTGAGGGATTCAATTCGCGCAGACGACTTACCTCGCCGCAAAGATTGGCTCCGTAAGTCGCGCGCTTATTGAAGGAGGAAGATATGGACGTAAAGAATACAATAAAAGAAACCATTATAAATTTGTTGAGAATCAAACCCGAAGAATTGAAGGATGACGTTGCTCTTGAGGATGGCCTGGGAGTAGATTCAACGGAAATGGTCGAGACTGTAATCGCCCTGGAAAAGGCGTTTAAGGTAAAATTAAATATTAAGGAAATAACAAAATCTTCCAGCGTGAACGATATCGCGAAGATTGTCGAATCCAAATTAAGTAAAGCCACAACTTAGCGCAGCCTGCCTGCCGGCAGGCAGGCGCAAAGCGCAAGCTAAGTTGTCTGGCTGAACTTACCCAGCTCTAATTTTTGTGATTAGGCTGGATTAGAATTAAAGAACCAAAACGGGGAATTAAAACTTTAACTTGAACCCAGGCTTTTTCAAAAATTAGGGCTGGGTCAAATTCGCGCAAAATAACTTACGTCAGTATTAAGCTTCCGTAAGTTATGCGCTCATTCGAAATGAAGATAATTGATTTGAGCTTATCTATTGACGAGAACGCTCCGGAAGTCCATGCTTTTGGCATTGAGCGCCTGGACCACAAACGAGGAGTCGAGCATCTTAATTGGGTGATGATGAAGCGCACCCTTTCGGGCAAGATCGCCTTTTTATTAGGTAAAAGAATTATAAAGCCTGATGACCTGCCGGATAAAGAATTTTTGTCGTTAGAAACCGTGCATTGCCCGGTCCATATTGGAACGCACATCGATTATTCTTTTCATTACGGGACAAAGTCTCAAGGCCGCGCCTCTAAAACAATAAATGAACTGCCTCTGGATATTTGTTTCTCTGACGGTGTTTGCCTGGATTTAACGGCTAAGAAACCAGGGGAAGTAATCTCCGGGGAAGATGTTGAGGCGGCATTGAAGAAAATAAATTACAGCTTAAAAGAGAGGGATATTGTATTGCTACGAACCGGCGCAGACAAATATTTCGGCTCTAAGCAATATTTGACTGATTATCCCGGCGTCAGCCCCCAGGCAATAGAATTTTTGCTGGATAAGGGCATAGGAATCATCGGAGTGGATACTTTAGGTTTTGACCGGCCTTATAAATTTATGATGGCAGATTTTTTGCGTACCCACGATTCTAAATACCTTTGGCCGGCGCATTTCTTCGGCCGTATCCGGGAATACGCGCATATTGAAAGGCTGGCTAATTTGGATAAGCTGCCGGCATATGGATTTAAAATTTCTTGTTTTCCGATAAAGATTAAGGATGTGGGAGCTTCCTGGGCCCGCGTTGTAGCAATATTTAAATGAAGACATAAGTTATGGAAGTTCGCAAGAACGACATAACTTATATATCTGAATTTATCCCTCACCTTTTTAGCTATTAATAAGGCGCGGGATAATTAAAGCTTAAATAGAAAAGAGTTTGAATATTTAAAAGGTGAGGGATTCAATTCGCGCAAACGACTTACCTCGCCGCAAAGATTGGCTCGCTAAGTCGTGCGCTTATTGAAGGAGGTAGGTATGGGACACACTTGCAATTCTATAGTGATTAACGCGCCTTATGAAAAAGTTTTTCAAGTTTCTAACGACATCCCGCGCTGGACAGAGCTTTTTGGCGGAGAATACAAGGCGGCAGAAATTGTAAAAAAAGAAGCCAACAAGATCACTTTTCGCCTCACTGATGATGAAGCCAGATCCTGGCAATCCTGGCGGTTATTATTTAAAGATAAATATTTTACTTATTCTGAGAGAGAAGAGCCGAAGTTTCCTTTCAAATTCATGAAAATAATCTGGCTCTACACACCTAAGGCCGGCGGTATCGAAATGACCTGGATCCAGCATTTTGAAATGGACGAAAAGGCTAAGTTTAATGACAGCCAGGTAGAAGGCTTTATTAATAAGCATTCCCAGGATAACCTGAAAATTTTTAAAGAGAAAATAGAAAAAGAAGCTAAGGAGAGTTAATTATGACAGAGAAATTAAAAGGGAAAACCGCAATTGTTACCGGAGCCAGCCGGGGCATCGGCAAGGCAATTGCTTCTACCGCAGCGAGCCTGGGCATAAACTTAAGTATTGCAGCCAGACAAGAAGGGCCATTAAACGAAACTGCCGCTGAGCTTGCGAAAAAATACAAGGTCGAAGTTTTAGCTGTCCCTTGCGACGTTACCAAATTAGAAGACCTTGAAAATTTAGTAAATAAGACAAAGGAGAAATTCGGCAAAATAGATATATTGATAAATAACGCCGGAGTTTCCAGCCAGTACCCGTTTGAAAAGCAGCCCATTGAAGATTTTGAAAGGTTGGCGCATACAAATTACCTGGGTTACGTAAGGCTTATACGTTTAGTCATAAATGATATGATTAAAAATAAACAAGGCGCGATTATCAATATGGTCTCGGGTTCTACCCTTTGCGACCCTTTACCCAGGAATTTTATTGTCTATAGCTCTTTAAAAGTGGGCTTGCGGGCTTTTTCTAAAGGCCTATTCTGGGAATTACGCGACCAGGGCATAAAGGTAACTTCAATATTACCCGGAGTCACAGACACTGATTTAACCGGAAAATTAAAAGAGATAACCGGAGATACCTCCAGATTAATGACAACCGAGGCAATCGAAAATGCCGTCAGGTTTGCTTTGACTGTTCCGCAAAACGTCTGCCCGTTAGAAATTGCTGTAATTAACCAGCAAACACCCTGGACTGCTCCGGTGATACCATTCGAGCAGAAACATCCGGAGAAGTAAGTGAAGCCACAACTTAGCGAGCTTGTATTCGGCGAAGCTAAGTTGTTAAGCTGAACTTACCCAGCTCTAATTTTTGTAATCAGGCTGGATTAGATTTTAAAAATCAGAATAGGAAAATATAACCTTAACTTGAACCCAGGCTTTTTAAAAAATTAGGGCTGGGTTAAATTCGCGCAAAATAACTTACGTCAGTATTAAACTTCCGTAAGTTATGCGCTCATTTAAAGTGGAAAAGAGCGATTTAAAAAATCTTAAAAAAAGATACCTGCTGTGGCTTTACAAAACTACCAAAGACTCACTGGATAGGATTGATAGAAAATTTACACAATTGGAGATTGATCTGGAGTTATTGAAAGAAATAGAGAAACAAGACAGGGGAAATAAGACAAGCAAGTTCATAGATGAATTTTCCAGCTACATTAAAAATAAAGAAAAACAGGGGCGGGATTTAAAATTTGAAGGCAAAAACTTGAAGCCGGAATATTCTTTCCTGGTATTTAAATTAAAAGCAATTGAAAAAGTAATAATTAAGGAATTCGGGACTTCTACTTTAAGCGAAATAAAATCTCTTTATGAGAAAGAGATGGTTAGGCGGATACTTGAAACCAGGGATTCTAAATGATTATTGATAGCCATAGCCATTGGTTGCCGGAAGAGATTATAAACAATGCCCATTTTTTTCATAAAGGCTGGGGCGATATAGAGGCCCAGGTTAAGATGATGGATGAAGCGGGCATTAAAAGGTCAGTATTAAGTTATCCTACATCTGATGCGCACCTGAAACTTGGGGGAGAAGTAAAGCTCGCGAAAATTTACAACGATAGCATAGCTAAGATTATTAGCCGCTTCCCGGAAAAATTCATTGCCGCGGCAGTTCTACCTGTCGGCAATAAAGGCGGGATGTTAGATGAGCTAAAACGCGCTAGAGAAGACCTGGGATTCAAGGCAATTTCCCTGGCAAGCAGCTATAATGGCATATATCTGGATGATGCTTCATTTAATCCCGTTTACAAAATGGCCCAGGAAGAGGGAATGCCGATTTTTGTTCATTCTCAGATAGTCAATCCTATAGGCTCTGAACGCGTCCAGGATCCTCTGCTGACTCCGGTAATAGAGTATGTCTTTGATACGACTATATGTATAGGTAAGCTCCTGATGTCAGAAGTCTTACGCGAATATAGAGGCGTAAAATTTATTTTTGCCTATTTCGGCGGAGTAATCCCGCATTTGGCGCAGCGCTTTGACTCAACTTACAAGATGTTAAGAGGCATGAATTTTGTTAAGGATTTAAAGAGTAATCCTACGGAATATTTAAAAAATATTTACGTTGATACAAGCGGCGATACGCGTAAGGCTAATTTTATGGCTGCGTTGGAATTAGTCGGCCCGGGCCATGTGCTTTGGGGTTCTGACTGGCCGGCAAAAAAAGACATCGCCGGGTCAATACAGGCAGTCAGAGATTTAAGTTTAAGCGAGAAAGACAAAGATGGAATTTTGGGAAATAATTTAGAAGGTTTGTTGAAAGGAGTTTAAATAATGCAGATGAAGAAAGATATACATTTAACCGGTAAAGACCTTACTCAAATGGTGCAGCTAAGACATGAGGATGTGGGTAAATACGCGATTGTCCCCGGCCCCAGGGACAGGTTAGAAGCCTTGATTAAAAAAATCGAGAATCCCGTAAGGAATTTTTCTTTTATGGAATATACTATGTATACGGGTTTATTACAAGGCATTAAGCTCACGGCAATCAACGGCGGAAGGTTTTCTACGGACACTTCCATTACCACGGAAGTAATGTGCAATGCCGGGATAAAAAATATTATCCGAATCGGCACATGCGGGTCGCTTGATGAGAATATAAAAATCGGAGATTTGGTCATTGCGGATGAGATTATCAGGGGAGACGGGGTCACGCCTTATTATGTGGATAAGAGTTTTAAAACCAAGGCAGATAAAAAAATTTCCGACACGCTTTATAATGTTGCAAAGGATTTGGGAGCCAATATTCACAGGGGCGTTGTCTGGACAACGGATGCCCTACTGCGCGAAACAAGAGAAATAGTAGAGGTAAAGCGTAAAGAAGGCGCAATTGCCGTAGACATGGTTTCATCGACACTTCTGACTATAAGCCAGGTTTACAATGTAGCTGCCGGCTCAATACTTTCCGTAAGCGATAATGTTATCAGCGGTGAAATGGGTTTTATGAATCCGCTTTATTACATGGCAGAGTCAAAATTAATCGAGATCGCATTAGAGACTGTTAAACGACTGGAAGGAAAATAACCAATGAATTTTTCGCCGCTTTTCTGGCCGATAAAATTAGAGGGCAATACTATATTTGTTTTAGATGAAACACTTTTGCCCGGAAAAGTTAAATATATAAAGGTAAAGGGCTATCGCCAGGCTTCTCTAGCTATCCGCCAGATGAAAACCCGGGCTGTGGGACAGGTCTTACTCGTTCTTTATACGTTTTTACAGTTAATCCGGCAGAATAAGGGGAATAAGAATTTACTTCCGGAATTAAATAAAGCTGCCGAGGCCATAAATAATTCCCGCCCGACCCTTCCTTTTAAGGTATTAACGGATATGGTTTTAGGCTGGGAAAAAAGCGGAAAACCATTAGAGAGAAATATACTCGGATTTTTAGAGATGCTTAAAGCCAGTCGTATTCAGCAGGCTAAGGAAGCGAGCCGGTTATTGAAGGATAAAGACGTGATACTCACGCATTGCAATGTCAGCGGACTGTTTCCCCTGATTGCGCGATTTGCCTTAAAAGACAATAAACATATCAGTTTCTTTGTGACAGAGACAAGGCCTTACTTACAGGGTTCGCGCCTGACTGCCTGGGAACTGAAACAGAGCGGTGTTAGAGCTGTAATAATTACCGACAATATGGTAGCCCAGGTCATGTCAGAGGGTAAAATCGATAAGGTCATTCTCGGCGCTGATCACTTGGCTAAAAACGGCGATATCGCGAATAAGATCGGCACATACCAGATAGCTATTTTAGCAAAACATTTTAAAATTCCTTTTTATGTGCTATGCCCGCCTGCATCTAGCGCAAAGAGCGGCAAAGATATTAAAATAGAAATAAGGCCGGATAAGGAATTATTAGAGTTCTGCGGAATTTGTCTTGCTCCTAAAGGCGCAAAAGCATATTATCCGGCTTTTGACATTACGCCTAAGGCATTAATAACTAAACATATTTATTTAAAGGTTTAAAATATGTTTATTACAAAAGAAGGACAATTAAGAGGCGAAATAATTGGTATCGGAAAAAGACTTTATTCTTTGCGCCTTGTAGCCGCTAGCAGCGGGAATTTAAGCGCAAGGCTGGATAAAGACAATATATTGATTACTGCCACAGGAACGTCTCTAGGGAATTTAAAAAATCCGGACATATTGAAAGTCGACTTAAATAATAAAAAAGATCTAAGCGCTAAACCTGTAACTTCTGAATTTCCCCTGCACAGCCTTATTTACAAGAACCTGCCTCATAATTTTATTATCCATTGCCACCCGGCGTTAGTTAATGCTTATTTTGTTGTTTACTCTGATATCAAAGCGCTTACTTTTGAAAGCAAGCTTTATTTAGGGCACGTCCCGGTTATTGAGCAGAATACGCCTGCAGTGACAAAGCCGGAACTTGTAATCGAAGCATTAAAGTCGAATAACCTCGTGGTATTAAAAAATCATGGCGTTGTATCGGTTGGCAAAAGCTTTAAAGACGCATTGAATCTAATCGAGACCCTGGAAGAGGCGGTACGCGTTGTCTCTGTTGCCAGATTATTCGATAAGGATATCCTTGACGCAGTTGATAAGGAGTTGAAAGAAAGCCTGGCTAGTGATATTAGTTATCCGATTTTTTCTAAGGGCCATATTCAGGCAATAGTTGATCTGGTCAACAAAGATGAGCTTATCGCAAAGAAAGGAAGAGAGTTGGATTTAACCCTTCAATTAGCTGTCAAGCTTGATGGGTCAGACCAGGCATATAAATTTAATTTTGAAAAAGGAAAAATCGTAAGATTGGATTTTGATGCAGATGCGCCTTTTATGATTTCTGCTTCGCGTGAAATTTGGGAACTGGTATTTTTGGGTAAACTTGATCCTTTTGTTGCTGTTACCCAGGGCAGGATGAAATTAGCCGGCCATCTCGGCCAGCTTTCGCGTTATTACGTACCATTTAGCCGGTTGTTTGAGTTATTTAAACAGGTTAGAATCAAATAGTAAGGGAGGAAAATTATGGATTGGGGAATGAAGAATCGTTTGAATCAATTGATACAGCCTGACGGCCATTGCTTCTTTTTGCCTATAGATCATGGATATTTTCAAGGGCCTACGCGCTGCCTGGAAAAACCGGCAGAGACCATAAAACCGATAATAGATTTTTGCGATGCGCTTTTCGTTACTCGCGGAGTATTGCGTTCAGCAGTAGAGCCGCAAAATTCTAAACCTATAATCTTGAGGGTTTCCGGCGGCACAAGTATGGTCGGTAAAGACCTGGCGAATGAGGCGATCACTACTTCTATACAGGAAATCATCAGGTTAAACGTAGCTAGCGTAGGCGTTTCTATTTTTGTCGGCAGCGATTATGAACATCAGACATTATTGAACCTGGCAAAGCTTGTCAATGAATGCGAAGATTACGGGATTCCGGTAATGGCTGTTACTGCCGTAGGTAAAGAGCTGGATAAGCGCGATAGTCGTTATCTTGCTTTAAGCTGCCGCATAGCGGCTGAGTTAGGCGCGCGCGTAGTAAAGACTTACTGGTGCGAAGAAGGTTTCGAAAAGGTTGTTTGCGGCTGTCCGGTTCCTGTAGTTATGGCGGGCGGGCCAAAATGTGAATCAGAACTGGAAGTATTCAAGTTTGTCTATGACGGGATGCAGAAGGGCTCCATTGGAATAAACCTGGGCAGAAACGTCTGGCAGAGCACCAACCCGATAGCCATAGCGAGGAGCTTGAAGGCGATAGTTCATGAAAAGGCTACCGTTAAACAGGCCCAGGATTTATTCAATGAGTTTAAAAATAGCAAGGCGTATTCTCCCAAGGTTAAAAAATAATGCAAGTAGCAATGTATTATAATAACCGGGATGTCAGGTTAGAAGAACTGCCAAAGCCTGAAATTGGCCCGCGCGAGTTGTTGGTGAAGGTCATAGCAAGCGGGATATGCGGCAGTGATGTCTTGGAATGGTATAGGATAAAAAAGGCGCCGATTGTCTTAGGCCATGAGATTACGGGAGAAATTTCCGAAGTCGGCAAGGATGTAAAAGGTTTTAAATCCGGAGACAGGGTTTTTGTTTCCCATCATGTGCCCTGTAATACCTGCCGATATTGCCTAGCCGGCGCCCATACAGTATGCGAAACTTTGCATACGACCAACTATTATCCCGGAGGATTTTCTCAATTTTTACGCGTCCCGGAGATAAATGTCGAACGAGGCGTATTTATACTTCCCAAAGAAATTTCTTTTGAAGACGGCACTTTTATTGAACCCTTGGCTTGCGTTATGCGCGGCCAGAGGCTGGCAGAACTGAAGTCCTCTCAGAGTGTGCTTATTCTGGGCGCAGGCATTTCCGGCTTGCTTCATCTTTTAGCAGCGCGTTTTTTAAAGGCCGGGCCGATAATCTTAACAGACATAAATGAACATCGCTTGGAGCTTGCAAAAGAGTTAGGGGCAAGCAGCGTGATTAATGCTAAAGAAGACCTGCCGAAGCGGGTACGCGCGGTGAATTCAGGCAGGCTCGCGGATCTTGTAATAGTTTGTACCGGAGCATTGCCGGCTTTCTTACAGGCATTGCAATGCGTTGACCGCGCAGGAACTATTATTTGTTTTGCGGCGACAGAACCGGGTGTCACCCTGCCTGTTCCGGTGAATGATTTTTGGCGTAACAGCATAAAGATCATACATTCTTACGGCAGCGCTCCTTCGGATACTCTGGCGGCAATAGAACTGTTACGGACAGGGAAAATCCCGGTAGAGAAATTAATCACGCACCGCCTGAGCCTTAAGGAAGCAGGCTTAGGCTTTAAGTTAGTAGCTGAAGCTAAAGATTGTATTAAGGTGATTATTGAGCCGCAGAAAAAGGGATAGGTTATAAATCTCATGAATACCCGGATGTTGATCGACGGCGAATTTATTGACTCTAGCGATAAAGAGGAGATAATTAATCCTTCTACGGGCAGTGTAATAACGCAAGTCGCGCTAGCCGGTAAGGAGAAAATAGATTCTGCCATAACTAGCGCACGTAAAGCCTTTGACAAAGGCAGCTGGACCGGGATTTCTTTAAAAGAACGTAAAAGTTACCTTTTAAAAATATCCCAGGGGATTTTAGGGGCGGCAGCAGAATTGGCAAAATTAGAAACCTTAAATACCGGCAAGCCCATAAAAGAATCAACATTTATGGATATCCCTTCGGCGGCGAAGAGTTTTGAATATATCGCAAATAACCTTGAGCGTTATTTATCGCAAGAGAAAATAGATTCTCTTGTTGATGCCCGGGCAACTCTTAATCGCGAACCTCAGGGAGTAGTAGTTCTGATAGTCCCCTGGAATTACCCTCTATTAATTGCTTCCTGGAAATTGGCATATTGCCTTGCAGCAGGTAACAGCGTTGTCTTAAAGCCATCGAGCCTTACGCCGTTGACTGTTTTAGCGTTAGGTAAAATTATCAGCGAGGCGGGGTTACCTAAAGGCGTCGTAAATATTATTAACGCAAGCGGTACGGAGTTGGGGCATTTACTTTCCGGCGATGACCGCGTAGATATGATTTCTTTCACCGGCAGCAATGAAGTCGGCCGCGAGATTCTAAAATCTTCAGCCGGCCGCGCCAGGAAAATGATTATGGAGCTTGGGGGTAAATCCGCAAGCATTATCTTAAAAGATGCGGACTTGGAATCAGCTGTGAATGGTTCGTTATGTTCTATATTCTTGAATCAGGGGCAGATGTGCACAGCCATGTCGCGGATTTTCATAGAAGAGGCCATATTTGATGAATTTGTCGAAAGATTTGTCCGCAAGGCCAAAAGCATAAAATTAGGCGACGGCCTTGATTACGAGACGCAGATGGGCCCCTTGATTTCCCAGGCGCAGCGGGAAAGAGTGATTGATTATGTAGACGGCGCGCTTAAGCAGGGCGCAAAGGCTCTTTGCGGCGGAAAAATCCCCGCAGACCCTAATTTGCAAAATGGATTTTTCTTTGAACCGACAGTATTGACTTCAGTTACTCCTCAAATGAAAATTTTTAAAGAAGAAGTTTTTGGCCCGGTGGCCTGTGTTGATAAATTTCGAACTCTTCAGCAGGCGGTTGACTTGGCAAATAGCAGCGATTTTGGATTGGCAGCTAGTATTTGGACTAAAGATACGGCCTTAGCGGAGAATCTAGCCTCTAAAATTAATTCCGGAACAATCTGGATCAATACTTACGGGATGTTTTATAATGAACTGCCTTACGGCGGGTTCAAACAAAGCGGTTTCGGCAAGGAGCTTGGCAAAGATGGCTTTTTAGAGTACACTCGGCTTAAAAACGTAGTTATTGATACTGCTAAGGATTCCAAACCGATTGTTAATTACTGGTACGGACTATGAACGTCGCGCAAATCTTAGACTTAAAAGCAGGGAATCTACCTGAAAAAAAAGCAATAATTTTTAAGGATAGAGAAATTACGTTTCGGGGCTTAAGAGATACGGCTTTCAAACTCGCAAACAGCCTAAAAAAATTAGGAATTGAAAAGGAAGACAGGGTAGCTATTTATCTTCCCAGCTGCCCGGAATATGCCTATGCTTACTTAGGCCTCTGGTCAATCGGCGCTACGGTAGTGCCGTTAGATTTTATGTTGACCAAGGATGAGCTTGTTTCCTGCCTGGCACACTCTGAAGCTAAATTGCTGATAACTAGGTTGAAGCCCGCCATATCCTTAGATGAGATTAAAAAAAGCTGCCCTAAATTAGAAGGAATAATCCTTTGCCAGGATAATATTGAGGGATTTTTGTCTTTTGAAGGATTGATAGAGAGGGGTAGCGAAAATATTCCTCAGGTTACAATCAACGAAAAAGATCACTCTATAATATTTTATACTTCCGGCACCACTGGGAAACCTAAAGGCGTATTGATAAATTATCTGCAATTAAGCGCCCCTCCGAAATCAATGGAATTTTTTGTTGATTTGAACGAAAAAGACGTGACTATCTGCGCCCTGCCGTTCTCCCACCTGGGAGGGCTCATCTATATCCAAAATTGCATATCTTACGGTTTAACAGTTGTGCTTATGGAGCGTTTCATACCATTGGAATTCCTGAAGAATATCCAAACATTTAAGATCACTTGTTTCTGGATAGTGCCTTCGATGTATTATGCCCTGTTGCAGCTGAAAGAATTTGAAAGTTTCGATCTTTCCAGTTTACGCTGGATTGTTACTTTCGGCGCTTCTAATTCTCCTGAGGCGTTACGCAGGTTTAATCAGTACTGCCCAAAGGCCAGCATCCTTAACGGCTGGGGCTTGACTGAAACTAATGCTCCCACAACAGTGCTTCCTATGGGGTCGAAAAAAATCGAAAGCGTAGGACGGCCCGCGCCCTGGATAGAGGTCAAAATTTTTGATGAAGATGATAAAGAAATTCCTCCGGGCGCAATTGGCGAGATAGTTGTAAAGAGCTGGGTAGTTACCGAAGGTTATTTCAAAGACCCGGAGCTTACCCGCGAGACTTTGCGCAACGGCTGGTTCCATACAGGCGATTTGGGCAAGTTTGATAAAGAAGGCTTCCTTTATATTGTGGGCAGGAAGAAAGAGATGATTAAAGTCGGCGGCGAAATAGTCTTTGAGCCGGAGGTTGAGGCAGCTATTCAAAAGCACCCCTGCGTAGCCGAGGTTGCCGTTGTAGGCGTTCTCGATAATTTACGGGGCGAAGTCCCAAAGGCTTACGTCGTTTTAAAACAGTCGAGCAAATTAGGCGAAGATGATTTGCGCTATTTTTGCAGAGAACATCTGGCGCACTTTAAAATTCCGCATTATTTCGAATTTAAGGACGCGTTGCCTAAAAATAGGATAGGCAAGATTGACAAGGAAAAGCTTAGGGCCGATAGATAGCGCGGCCGAAGGATAAATTGAATGGGCGAGGCGCTAATAACAAAAGAGATACGCGAATATCTAAAGAGCCGGGAATTCATTAATGTGGGAACCTGTGATTTTAACGGCCGGCCGAATGTGGTCCCAAAATTTATAGTGAAGGTTGATAAAGAATTTTTATATCTGGCTGACCATGTTTTTGGCCGCACCTGGGAAAACTTGAAGCTTAATCCCAGGGTTTCCCTGGCGACTGTCAATATCGACACCCTGGTTGGCTATCAGATAAACGGCAAAGCCGAGATAATCGCTTCGGGTGATGAATACAATAGGATCCTGGCTGATTTGAGCAAAAGGCAAATAGATTTATCCGTTGAGCGCGTCATCGAGAGCGTCCAAAGCGAGAAGAAGGGCGAGAGTTTCGAGTTGGCATTTCCCGAGCGCGTAGTCATATTCAAGATTAAAGCCGAAGAAGTAGTCAAGATTTTTCCCACCGGTAAGCTCGAGAGGAATTACAAGGCTCTCGATGATAACAATCCCAATAAATGAATTACCTTAGCGAACAAAATATCTTTATATTTTTGATCCAAATATTTCTTCTGCTGGGATTGTCAAAGTCATTAGGGCTGTTTTTCAAAAGGTGGAAACAGCCTGCCTTGACCGCGGAAATCCTGGTCGGCGTAATTTTAGGCCCTACCATTTTAGGCCGCATCTGGCCTGCTTTGCAATCATCGATTTTCCCTAAAGATGTTATCCAGATGAACATGCTCGATACCGTGGCCTGGTTTGCGGTTCTTTTCTTATTGCTGCAGACCGGATTAGAAGTAGATTTTTCCACTGCCTGGCGGTATAAGGGCGATGCTTTAAAGATTGCCGTTACGGATATAATCGTTCCTATGGTTATAGCATTCAGCATCTGTTTATTTTTACCCGACCGATATCTGGTAAATCCTGCTCAAAGATTAGCTTTTTCCCTTTTTATTGCCACGGTCATGACTATCAGCGCTATGCCTATCGCGGCCAGGGCTCTTCATGATTTGAATATCTCAAAGACCGACCTTGGTTTAATTATAATTTCGGCGCTTTCTGTCAATGACATAATCGGTTGGTTGGTTTTTACCCTGATTTTGGGATTTTTTGTTCAGGCAAATATTGAAATCGTTAGAATAATTATACTATTTGGCGTGACCATAGGTTTTACTGTTATTTGCCTCTCGGCCGGAAGGTTCTTTACTAACTCGGTAATCTCGCGGATGAAAGCTAAGAATATGCCCGAGCCCGGGACATCGCTTACGTTTATCTGCCTTTTGGGCCTTTTCTGCGGCGCGGTTACCCAGAAGATAGGGATAAATGCCTTATTCGGATTCTTTCTTGCCGGAATCATGGCCGGAGAAGCCCAGGCCCTTTCTGAAAGAACGCGTCAGGTCATAACCCAGATGGTCTTCGCGATATTCGTACCGCTGTTTTTCGCGAGCATCGGTTTAAAAATCGATTTCTTTAAACATTTTGATTTGCTTTTAGTCGCGTTTATAAGCCTTATCGGAATCAGCGCAAGGTTTATCGGGGCGTGGTTAGGCGTTAATTTTACTAATCTGCCAAAGACAAACCGTTTGCCTATAGCTATTGCGCATACCCCGGGCGGCGCGACAGAGATCGTTGTCGGAATATTGGCATTGGAGTATAGATTGATTTCCGAACCGGTATTCGTGGCTATTGTCTGCGGGGCGATTATTTCATCTGTAATATTCGGGCCGTGGCTCAGTTACGCTATCAAGCGAAGGAAGGAAATAAGTATCTTGGAATTTTTCAACCGCAGGATCATTACTCCGGACTTAAAGTCTTCCAGCAGAGATGCGGCGATAAGGGAGCTTTGCGAGAAAGCAGCTGTCCAGGAAGGCGTTCCGGATGTAGAGAATATATTTAGTAATGTTTTGGCAAGAGAAAATGCCATGGGCACGGCTATTGAAGAAGGCGTTGCTGTTCCTCACGCCAGGTTTAATTCCATAGCCAGGCCTATAATTATATTCGGCAGGTCGATTTCAGGCATTGACTGGAATTCTCCGGACGGAAAAGTGACGCAGTTTATTTTTCTGATCCTTACTCCCGAAAGCGATGACGCGGTACAAATACAAGTATTGCGGGTAATCGCGGTAGTAATGAGCGATAAGAAAACCAGAGAGGCAATCCTGTCGGCCAGGGAAACTCAGGATATCTGGAGCATTTTGCAGGTTGCCTTGAATTCTTACAACATCACTAATAAATAATATTTTTTCTCTAGCCGGCCATATCAAGAATCTTTTCTATCTAACCCATGATTATAATTTCTAACCTCTCTAAAAATTTCGGAAAAAGGGTTTTGTTTGAAAATATCTCCTTGAGCATTAATAAAGGCGAGAAGATCGGCCTTTTAGGCCCTAATGGGGCAGGCAAAACCACCCTTTTTTCGATTATCTTAGGAGAATCAGAAAGCTCTGCCGGTTCAGTCAGCATAATCAAAAATACCCGCATCGGGTACCTGCCGCAAGAGGCGAGTTTCCATTCGGAACAAACCGTTATCGGGGAATTAATCGAGGGCGACAGGGAAATAAGCCTCTTAAATAAAGAGAAGGAAGAGCTCTTAAAGAATAACCTCGCGGGTTCAAAGCGTTATGGGGATATTTGCGAAAGGCTGGAAGCTTTGGGCTATTTTGACCTGGAACATAAGGCAGAAAAAGTCCTTATGGGCCTGGGTTTTAAGGAAAAAGATTTTAACAAGCCGATAAAGAATTTAAGCGGCGGTTGGCAGATGCGCACATTGTTGGCAAAACTTTTGACCTGCCATTACGATATTTTATTACTTGATGAGCCTACTAACTATCTTGATTTAAACGCTGCGCTTTGGCTTAAGGATTACTTGCGCAGTTTCGAAGGCACATTTATCATGATTAGCCATGATAAAGCATTTTTAAACGACATAACCAACTATACCCTGGTGCTGGAAAACGGCTCGATATTTAAGGTTAAAGGTAACTACGAGCACTATGAACAGATAAAAAGCGAAAAGCAAAAATTCCTTACCAAGCAATTTAAGGAGCAGGAAAAAAAACGCGAGCAATTGGAAAAATTCATTTCCCGTTTTCACGCTCAGCCTAATAAGGCTTCCCAGGTCAGGGCTAAAAAGTCAGCATTGGAAAGGATGGAAGAGATTGTCGTTCCGCCTGACCCGAGTGAGAGTATAAGGGATTTTATTTTTCCCCAGACCCGGCGTAGCGGCCACAAGGTGATCGGCCTTGAAAATATTTCCAAGAGTTATGGTGAGACTTTAGTTTATAAGGATCTGGATTTTGAAATTGAAGGGGGCGAAAAGGGTGTGCTTACAGGCGAGAACGGCGCGGGAAAATCCACTCTTTTAAAGATCATGGCCGGAGTGATACCTGTTGATAGCGGCAGCCGCAAAGTCGGCCACAATGTGGATATCGGTTATTTTTCCCAGACACGCTTGGATGTTTTAAACCCTGAAAATTCAGTTCTACAAGAGGCGTATTTGGCTGCTCCCGGGAACATTACCGAGGTGGCAATGCGCACTATACTGGGGGCTTTTTTATTTAGAGGCAGCGATATAGAAAAAAAAGTAAAAATACTTTCCGGCGGAGAAAAAAGCCGGCTGATATTGGTAAAATTGCTGATTGATCCTCCGAATTTTCTGCTTCTTGACGAACCGACTACCCATCTCGACGTTGACGCAGTGGATGCGTTAATCCGGGCCCTGCAGCAATACCAGGGGACTATTTGTTTTATCAGCCATGATATTTATTTCGTCCGCTCCATCGCTAATGTAGTTTTTGAGGTAAAAAGCGGCCGGGTTAAGAAGATATCAGGAGATTTCGATTACTATCTTGAAAAAAAGAGAAAAGGAGAAATATACTACCAGCAAGATTTGCCAGGGCCCGAAACTAGAGCGCCGCAGGAAGTTTCAGGGCAAACCTTAGAAAATTCGCAAAATGAAATACAAGCCAAAGCCAAAGAGGAAGAGGCAGCCAGACACCAGGGGCGTAAAAAAGGGATCAAGGAAAAGATAAATACGTTAAAAGCGGAAAGGGAAAAGTTGAGCCTGGAAATGTACGCAAAAAATCGCGCATTATGCAGCCCGCGGATAAATCTCCGCAATACTCAATCGATAAAAGACTATGAGCAGCGTATAGTTGAGATCGAAGAGCGGATCGCGCAAATAGATGTTGATATAAGGAATTTGAAAGATTCCCTCGCCAATGGTTAAGCCCGGAATTCCTATGAGAGAAAATTTAAACAAAAAATTCATGCGCCAGGCAATTAAAGAAGCCGGGAAAAATCTTTCCGGAGATTACGGCGGCCCTTTTGGCGCCTGCATTGTTAGAAACGGCAGGGTTATTGCCCTGGGCCGCAATAGCGTGCTAAAAACTGATGCGACAAGCCACGCGGAAATTAACGCTATCCGCAAAGCATCTAAAAAGTTGAAGACTTTCGATTTGTCCGGTTGCGTTATCTATTCTACGACAGAACCTTGTCCGATGTGTTTTAGCGCTATACATTGGGCGAAAATAAGCACACTTATTTTTGGGACGACCATCCTTGATTCTAAAAAAAGAGGTTTTAACGAGCTTTCGATTTCCAGCAGGTTGATGAAAAAGGCCGGCAGAGCCAGATTTAAGCTTATCCGCGGCTTTATGCGTAAGGACTGCCTTAAACTGCTGGAAGATTGGGATAGATTAGAAAAAAAGTCAATTTATTGATTTTTTCTTATGCACAAAAAGCGCACTAAAAACGATTGGCAGATAGGCAAGTTCTTTATATTCCGCTGCGCGGGTTTTCCATTCGAATTGATCGAAGAGCTTAAGTTTCCCAAAACCATTAAGGTTATAAATGATTTATCCAAGAGTGATTTAGGAGTTAAGCTCGAAAAAGGCCAAAAGGTATTCGAAGAAGAGTTTTACGAAAAGCGCTTAGGGATACAAAGAATAGCCTCCCTGCCTAAATTCCAAGAAGCGGTTTTTCTTCAAGACATAGGTGCCCACAAGAGTATCCGCAATTTCTCAAAAAAAAATATTTATAAGCATCAGATAAGGTCTAAATCCAAAAGCATAGAAAATCTTGTATATAGATATTTACAGAGATTCTGCACAAAGAATGAGACTGTCAGTTTTTTCGGGCCATTTTATATCGGCGACTTTTCTAGTTCGAATAAAAATATCGGATTAGCAAAGTCCGGTGGCGATAATATAAGGAAGCGGGTAATATTCATTAATTACTGGTTCTTATTTTCGATTATAGACTCTATTGAAAGTAACGATAAGATCTTAATTTATTTAAAACCGAGTATCCCGCCTAATGTACATTTTAATAAAAATTCGGCAATAATTTTAAAAACAAACAATAGTTTAAATTTAGACAAACTCTCGAATGAAATTTACAGGCTAGCTGACCGCAAAACAAGCGTTTCGATTATATCCTCAAAGCTCATAGAGCAAGGATTTGATAGGGATGAGATATTCAAGAGGATCAGATGGATGTTTCAACATAGTTTCTTGCTTAGCGGATTAGAGGTAGCCTCGAGCATTGAAAGCCCCGAGGACTACTTACTCGAAACGCTTGGGAAGATCCCCTCTGCGAAAAAGAGCTATTGCTATTGCAAACTAAAAAAACTATCCAGATTGAAAAGATTGTTCCAAAGGGGCAATTTTCTTGAGAGACTGGCAATATCCGATGAAGTTAACAGATTATTTTTAAGGCAGATTAAGGATACCTATTCGAAGTCCAGGTTTTATGGAAGAAGTTTTCTTTCGGAATATTGCTGCTTGAATCTTGATTACCTGAAGATAGGCAAAGGCATTAAGGCAGAAGTTTTAGATCTTCTTAATTTTATCCTAAACTTGGCTTCATATAATTATGATAAATTTGAAAAAGTCAGGAATCGATTTATCATTGATTGGTTAAGGGATGAATTCAAGACCGACCCGGTCAGTCTTAGAGAAGCCCTGTTGAAGGCGGCGCAAAGAAAGGATAAAGATAGCGCATTATTCTTCTCCGGCGATTTAAGCCCGGGTTCTTTTGGGAATCTCGATAGTTTGCCGCCTGGAGTTTTAGCATCATTGGATAAAAGACAAAAACAAAATTCCGGCAGGCTAACAATAAAAGATTTAGGTCGCAGATTCAGTAAATATCTAAATTATCCAGGCAAAGAAGCAGCGACTTGTTGCGACATTCTTATATCCGCGCCTGATATCGGCGCTATAAATAAAGGCCGGTTTGACTTGATTTTTTCTGAAGCCCATCCGATGCGTTACCCCGCCAGTTGTTATAATGTCCTCGTTGAGCCTTCCGGGAAAAAGAACGTATTGCGTGAAGAATTAGCCGGGATACAAAAGTATATCGCCGGCGATAAAACGATCGCGCAACTTCTAATTAATCCTAAGGATATACTTGACGGAAGTTTTGATTCACGTTTTCCGGCCGAGATTGAATATGATCTTTATTCGAAAAGCAGAAAGAGAAGGATTAGCCTTTCCGACCTAAAAATCAGATATACTGATAAATCATTGAAATTGCTCGATAGTAAGAATAGAGAGATTCTATTCCTGGGCAGCTTGCCATTTTTTGGCTCATCGTTCTCGGTCCTTTCCCCCACATTTAACTGCCTGAGACAGGCTCAAGCAACATCACGTTTCCAGCGGGCGCGCTTGGGAGATTTTGTATTTCAAAGAGAACAATGGTTTTTTCTAAAAAAAGATTTATTTTTTGCACAAGACGAATATAAAAAAGAAGGCCTAGAGCTCTGGCTTGAACTGGAAAAATGGAGACGAAACCAAAATATACCCAAGCATATTTTTTTAAGAGCCGATAACAGGATTAAACCGATTTTTGTCGATTTTGAGAATTATTTCGCTATCGAAGCGTTCATCAATTTTGTTAAAAGGGCAAGGCAAAGTATTTCAATCGAAGAAATGTTACCCGGCCCGGAAGATCTCTGGTTTAAAGATAAAAATGGCAGATACACTTGCGAATTCAGGTTAATTTTATATAAAAAAGCAAAGCATTCAAGTTAAGCCATTAATCGCCTGCCGAAAAGCCTGTCAAAATAGCTGATAATCTGCTTATTCAAGCCAAGAATTTCTGCTATAATTAATTAATAATAATTTGTTTGCGATTTGACTGTAAGATTTTTAAGGAGAGTATGGCCATAATAATCGGAGCATTGGTTTTTGCCGGTATCGCCCTGATAACATACGGACTGCTTCAAGTGGGTGGCTCAGGCATAGATAAAAAAGCTAAGGGTACGCGTCTGCCTAAATTACCGGAAGTCGATGCTAAAAGCCAAAAAATACTTTCTTTGCAGGAGGAGTTGAATCTCCTGAAGGTCGACCTGGAAAAGTCAAAATCAGATTTTACTAATTTAAGCAAAGAAGCAGAGGCGGCAAAGAAAGAAACAGCGGAATTAAGTGAGAAATTATCCAAAAGAGAAAAATGGGTTGAAAAAAGCGACGAGACTCTGGATAAGGCGCAACAAAAGAGCCTGGGATTAGCCGATAAGCTTAAGGTTAAAGAGAAAGAACTCCTTGAGGAATTTAATAAAAATGAGGCCTTGAGCCGGCAGTTACGTGACCTGACTGAAAAATTCGAATTGAGCGATGAAGAAGGCAAGAAGAAATCAAGAGAGATTGTAAGCCTGAAATTTAAGGTAGAGAGATTGGCTGAAGAAATGAAGGCGCACGCCGAAACTGCCAGCCAGTTACAGAAAAAGCAGAAAGAAAGCCAGTGGGTCTCTAAGAAGGAATTCGACGCGTTGAATAAGGAATACACAGAATTGGAAAAGGAATTAGAAGCGCTGGAGGCTGACCTGCAGGCTTCAAATAATGACAGGATTAGATTGAAGAAAATGCTCGCAGAGCAGACCTGGCTTGCAGATAGGCAGGCTGGCCACGAGGCTCAAGAAGTAAAGGAATCTCCAGCCGTAGAAGCATTTAAACCCACTGAGGCGCTAAACCCGCCACAGGAAAGTATTGCTGAAATAATACAAGAACCGGCTAAGGTTGAGGAGGCGCCACAAGTTCCTATTTCAGAGGAACATAAGGGTGAGCCTATCGCAGTTGAGCCGCCGGTTGAACAGCCTCAGGAAGAACCAGCTGTCGAAGAAGAGGTTGATGTTCAGGAAGTTAAAAGCAGAGAAGTTGTTGCTACGCCTAAAATAGAGTCTGCGAAAATAAGAAATATCGGGATAATGGCCCACATCGACGCAGGCAAAACCACTCTTTCAGAAAGGATTTTATTTTACACCGGCAAAACCCATAAAATAGGCGAGGTCCATGAAGGCAAGGCTCAGATGGATTGGATGAAACAGGAACAGGAAAGAGGCATTACTATTACTGCCGCAGCCACTACTTGTTTCTGGAAGGATTATCGCGTCAGCCTTATAGATACTCCGGGGCATGTTGATTTTACTGTTGAAGTAGAGCGTTCTTTGCGAGTCTTGGACGGGGCAGTGGCAGTGTTCGGGGCAGTTGAAGGCGTGGAATCTCAATCCGAGACAGTCTGGCGCCAATCCGATAAATACAATGTGCCTAAAATCGCGTTTGTTAATAAGATGGACAGGATCGGAGCGGATTATTTTCTTGTGCTTAGCCAAATAGAAAAAATCTTTGCCACCACAGCCGTCCCGATAACCATTCCTTTAGGCGCAGAGGATAAATTTAAAGGGGCGGTTGATTTGTTAGAAATGAAGGCATATATTTTCGAGGATGAGACCCAGGGAAAGGAATTTAGTGTAGAAGAAATCCCGCAGGAATCCTTAGAATTTGCCAAGGCAGAACGTCATAAACTGGTAGAAAAAGTTTGCGCCTTTGACGAAGAACTAATGAAAAAATTCGTCGAGAAACCCGATGAAATCAGCAAAGAAGAATTAAAAGCGGTCATCCGTAAAGGCACAATTGCTAATAAAATGGTGCCGTTATTATGCGGTTCGGCGTTAAGGAATAAGGGCGTCCAGCAATTACTGGACGCTGTTATTGATTATCTTCCCAGCCCGGCGGATTTACCCGCGGTTCACGGCAGCGATCCCGGAAACCACGAAATATCTTTAGAAAGGAAGAATGATTACAAAGAGCCGTTTTGCGCCCTGGCTTTCAAAGTCCAGTCAGACCTGCATATCGGGAAATTAGTCTATGTGCGGGTTTACTCCGGAGTTCTGATGTCGGGTTCTTATGTTTTAAATACTACTAAAGATAAAAAAGAGCGCGTCAGCCGGCTTGTGGAAATGCACGCCAATCAGCGGAAGAATATCGATTATGCCTTTGCCGGAGATATTGTTGCGGTCGTAGGTTTAAATAACACCATAACCGGAGACACGCTTTCTGATCCTGACCAGCCGATATTACTGGAAAGAATTCAGTTCGCGGCTCCTGTGGTCTCGTTAAGCATAACCCCTAAGACGCGTATTGATCAGGATAAGCTGGGTAAGGGCCTGGCAAGGCTCGCGGAAGAAGATCCTACTTTTGTAGTCCAATCCGACCCGG
>Ga0082335_1003908_pt1 | contig 23509 bp, 25 predicted proteins | sample Subgrocontami58m_FD_72375 | JGI IMG/M metagenome (GOLD analysis project Ga0082335, IMG submission 72375) | Subsurface groundwater microbial communities from S. Glens Falls, New York, USA - GMW37 contaminated, 5.8 m (SPADES assembly) (version 2) ...
CGGCAGATTGGCCCCATGCGCCCCCACTTGGAACCGAGTTGTCTGGTCGGCCTGATCGGAAGTGGCATCCAGGCGTCCCGCACGCCGGCGATGCATGAGCGGGAGGGAACCGCCCAGGGCATCCGCCATATCTACAAGCTGATCGACCTGGACCGGCTGGGTTTGGATGCCTCGGCGCTGCCCGATCTGCTGACGGCGGCGGAGCGGATGGGGTTCGCCGGCCTGAACATCACACATCCGTGCAAGCAAGCCGTGCTGCCCCTGCTGCACGATCTGTCGCCGGACGCGGCTGCCATCGGCGCGGTCAATACGGTCGTGCTGCGGGACGGGAAACGGGTGGGCCATAACACCGACTGGTTCGGTTTCGCCGAAAATGTCCGCCGCAACCTGCCCGGCGCGGCGCGGGAGCGGGTGGTGCAGTTGGGCGCCGGCGGCGCCGGTTCGGCCGTCGCGCATGCCTTGCTGACCTTGGGTGTCCGCCATCTGTCCATCTCCGACATCGATGCCAGCCGCGCCGGGATGCTCGCGGAGGGGTTGGCGCGTCGCTTTTCCGGCGCGGTGGTGGAGGCGGTGGCCGATGTCGCCAATGCGGTCAAGCAGGCGGATGGGCTGGTGAACACCACGCCGATGGGCATGGTGGCGCATCCGGGGCTGCCGCTGCCAAGGTCGTTGCTGCGGCCAACCTTGTGGGTGGCGGAGATCGTCTATTTCCCGATGGAAACCGAATTGCTGCGCCAGGCCCGTGCCATCGGATGCCGCACCTTGGATGGAGGCGGGATGGCGGTGTTCCAGGCCGTCGAAGCGTTCCGGCTGTTCACCGGGGTCGCGCCCGACGCGGCGCGGATGCAGGCGCATTTCGCGGTGATGGACGCGGCAGGATAGCTTCGGCGGGACCTACGGCATGCTGTCGTGCGGCGGTCTTACTCAGTAGTCGGTAAACAAGGCGACACTACCATGGGATTTCGCAGGTAGGCACCTACCTCCTGATCACCGACTACTGAGTATGCCGGTTGCCGCAACCTCCGACCGACCGGACAGCTCTGGAACAATCCCGAGCATGACGGTTTTAGAGGCAAGCCGCGCGAGAGCCACCGACGTCGGTTGGTCTTACGTCCCGACCAGTCCCCGCGCGAAGTCGCCCGCGTCGAACGGGCGCAGATCGGTGGCTTTCTCGCCCACCCCGACGGCATGCACCGGCAGCCCGAAGGTCTCCGCCAGGGCCACGACGATGCCGCCCCGGGCGCTGCCGTCCAGTTTGGTGACGACCAGACCGGTCACGTCCACCATTTCCTTGAAGATCTTCACCTGCTGCACGGCGTTCTGCCCGGTCGTCGCATCCAGCACCAGCAGCACCGAATGCGGCACCGTCTCATCCTGCTTGCGCAATACACGGATGATCTTGCGCAGTTCGTCCATCAGCGCGCTCTTGTTGTGCAGGCGGCCTGCGGTGTCGATCAGCAGCACGTCGGCGCCCTCGGCCCGCGCCCGGGTCAGCGCGTCGAACGCCAGGCCGGCCGCATCGGCGTTCTGACCACCCGAAATCACGGGCGCACCGGTGCGCTCGCCCCAGATCTGCAACTGCTCGACGGCGGCGGCGCGGAAGGTGTCGCCGGCACACATGAAGGCGCGCTTGCCCTCGTCGCGGTATTGCTGCGCCAGCTTGCCGATCGTCGTGGTCTTGCCGGTGCCGTTGACGCCGACGACCAGCACGACATGGGGCTTCTTGGTTGGGTCCAGCACCAAAGGCTGGGCGACCGGTGCGAGGATGGCGGCGATTTCCTCGGCGAGTGCCTGCTTGATCTCCTCGTCGGTCACTTCCTTGCCGAAACGGGTGCGGCGGAATTCCGCAATCACCCGCGCCGCGGCGTCCACGCCCAGATCGGCGGCGAGCAAGAGTTCTTCCAGCTCCTCCAACGCCTCGTTGTCCAGGCGTCGTTTCTTGAAGACCGCGGTGATGCTTTCGGTGATCTTCTGCGTGCTGCGCGAAAGACCTTCCTTGAGGCGCGAGAAGAAACCGCCAAGTGCCATTCAGGCCGCCTCCGCCAGCAGGAATTCGTCGGTCGCGCCGGTGACGCGGACCGCCATCAGGCGCCCGGGTTCGGCGGGCGAGGCCAGACGCACCGGCGCGAAATGCTCCGAGTGGCCGCGGTCACCGGTTTCGGTCAACAGCACCACCACCCGCCCGTGCTGGGCGTCGAAGAAGCGGCGCGCGGCCTGCCCGCCGGCGGTGCGCAGGCGAGCGGCGCGGTCGCGGCGGTCGGATTTCGGCACCGCGGGCATGCGCGCGGCCGGCGTGCCGGGACGCTCGCTGTAAGGGAAGACGTGAATATAGGGCAGGTCGGCGGTTTCGACGAAGTCCAGGGTTTCCGCGAACAGGGCGTCGGTCTCGGTGGGGAAACCCGCGATCAGATCAGCACCGATGGCGATGCCTGGGCGCAGCGATCGGGCGCGCTCGATGACCGCGAACGCGTCGGCGCGCAGATGCCGTCGGCGCATCCGCTTCAGGATCAGGTCGCTGCCCGCCTGCAACGACAGATGCAGATGCGGCATCAGCCTGGGTTCATCGGCGATCATGCGCCACAAATCCTCGTCGATCGCGGCGGGATCGATCGAGGACAGCCGCAGCCGCGGCAACTCCGGCACCAGGGCCAGCAGACGGCGTGCCATCTGGCCAAGCGATGGGGCGCCCGGCAGGTCCGGCCCGTAGGAGGCAATATCGACACCGGTCAGCACGACTTCCTGGAAACCGGCGTCCACCAAGGCGCGCACCTGCCGCACCACGACGCCGATCGGCACCGAGCGGTTGGGGCCTCGCCCGAACGGAATCACGCAAAAGGTGCACCGATGGTCGCACCCCTGCTGCACCTGCACGAACGCCCGTGCTCTGCCGGCGAACTCGGTTACCAGATGGGCGGCGGTCTCGCGGGCCTGCATGATGTCGGACACGGCGGAGCCCGCGTCCGGCAGCCAGCTTTCCGGACGCAATTTGTCGTCGTTGCCCAGGACGCGGCTCACCCCGGGCAGGGCGGCCCAGACAGCGGGATCGATCTGCGCGGCGCAGCCGGTGACGACGATGCGCGCGCTCGGGTTCTCCCGCGCGGCCTTGCGGATCGCCTGACGTGCCTGCCGTTCGGCCTCGGCCGTGACGGCGCAGGTGTTGACGATCACGGTGTCCGTCAGGTCGGCCGCATGGCCGCGCATGACCTCGCTTTCATAGGCGTTCAGGCGGCAGCCGAAGGTGAGGATTTCGACCGTCATGGCGGATAGGAATCCAGGTCGATCTCTCCGGCAAAGGCGGTGGCGACGGGGCCGGTCATCAGGACGTGGCCGTCGTCGCGCCACTCGATTTCCAACTCGCCGCCATCGACCAGGACCGCGGCCCGTCGCCCGGTCAGGCCACGGCGGGCCGAGTTGACCAGGGCGGCACAGGCGCCCGAGCCACAGGCCAGGGTCAGGCCGGCGCCCCTCTCCCACACCCGCAGGCGGATGCGATCCGGGGCCGAAACCTGGACGAAGCCGATATTGGCATGATCAGGGAAGATCGGATCGACTTCCAGGATTGGACCAATGGTCGGGATATCGATGGCGGCAAGGTCCGGCACGAAGAAGGTCGCATGCGGATTGCCCATGCTGGCGGCGGCCGGATCGGCGACCCCGTCCAGCGCCAGATCCAGATGCAAGCTGTCCATCGGGCGAGCCAGCGGGACATCCGCCCAATCCAGCCGGGCCGGCCCCATATCGACGCGCACCCGACCGTCCGGGAGCACCTGGGACCGCAAGTCGCCTGCAATGGTGCGAATGGTCTGATCGGTTCGGCCGGTTTCCTGGGCAAGCAACCAAGCCACACAGCGTGTGGCGTTGCCGCAAGCCCCAGCCTCGGCGCCGTCCGGATTGCGGATGCGCATGAAGGCGTCGGCACCTTGGGGCGCGGGCTCGATGGTGATGAACTGGTCGCAGCCGATGCCGGTGCGGCGGTCGGCGATGGCGGCGGCGCGGGCCGGGGTAAAGCCGAACGAGCGCGCGCGTTCGTCGAACACGACGAAATCGTTGCCACAGCCATGCATCTTCAGGAACGGTACGCGCCCGGGGGTAGAAATCATGGGGGAGATATAGAGAAGGATGGGGCGGGACGCTATTGGGTGCGAGCCGGTCACCTGCAGCGACAGGCGCCGCGTGCTGCCATCAGACGTCGTCCCGCCTCACATCGGCCGCGCCGGGTTCGCCCCGGATACCCAACAAGTCCCACCAATTCCGCGCCGCATGCAGCACGCAAATGATCACGGCATCGTCCGGCCGCGGCAGGTAGAAAACCAGATGATTATCGAAACCCTTGATCCGCCACTTCCGCACACCTGCTAAAGCCGGATGCCGCAACGGGAGCGGCGCCCCCATCATGGGTTGGTCAGCAAGCTCGTCGACGGTCGTTTCTGCCTGCCGGAGAAAGCGTTCGGCGATGTCACGGCCGGCGTTCTCGTCGAGGTAGGCGGTTTGCTCCACCAGATCGCGTAACGCCGCTGGCCGACGAAAGACGTTGCCTATCAGGGTCCAGTGCCAGGCCCCTTTTCCGAACGACCGAGTGCCTGCTCTCGGACATTCAACCAGTCCCGCCGCGCGAACGGCTCATCCTCGCCCTGCAACCCTTCAAGCAGAAGTGCCTCTAATTTTTCCTCCAGCTTGCGCTTTTCATCGGCCCGGATCAGACCACAGATGTATTCGCTGACGCTGCCTTAGCGACCACGCGCGAGTTCGGAGTCGACGAATTGCTGCAACGGGTCAGGCAAGATGATGTTCAGGCTTGGCATGGCAGCATCCTTTTCGACCGACAGGCTGCCGCGAACGGCATCGCGAAACAAGACATGGGAATGTGGCCCGGCTTCGTCCACGCCCCCACCATTGCCAGCCGCCCCCAACCTCCTGTCATACTGCACCGCACAAACCCGGTGGAGGCCCCCATGGACACATTCCTGCCCGAGACGGAAAAAACCATCGCCCGTTGGTTCGGAGTCACCGCCCCCAACGAACCCGGCCGCCGCCTGGCCGCCGAACTCGCCGACACGATCGCGGCCTTCGAGGCCCTGCGCGGCACCATGGCATTCGAGGACGAGCCTTCCAGCTTCGAAGCCGCCCTCCAGGCCACCAAGGAGAGCGCGACATGAGCGACCTCGCCAGCCTGACCCTGACCGAGGCCGCGGACACTGTCCGCACCGGTCAGGCCACCTCGATGGACCTGCTGAACGCCTGCTGGGCGAATCTGGAAGCCACCAACGGGCGGGTGAACGCGACCACCTGGCTGGACCGGGAAGCGGCCGACACCGCCGCCCGTGCCGCCGATCAGGCCGTGCGCGACAGGAAGCCACTCGGCCGTCTGCACGGCGTGCCGATGGCGCACAAGGACATGTATTACCAGGCCGGCAAGCTCAGCACCTGCGGCTCCGCGCTTCGGAAAAACTGGCGGCCGGACTATACCGCGACGGTGATCGAGCGGATGGCCAAGGAAGGCGCCTACGTGTTCGGCGCCCTGAACATGGCCGAGTTCGCGCAGAACCCCACCGGTCACAACAAGACTTTTGGGGACTGCCACAATCCCTGGAACCTGCCCTATATCACGGGTGGTTCTTCCTCCGGTTCGGGCGCCTCGGTCGCCGCGCGCTTCAACTACATGGCTTTGGGCTCCGATACCGGCGGCTCGATCCGCCTGCCCGCCTCGGCCTGTGGCGTGACGGGGATCAAGGGCACGCAGACCCGGGTGTCCCGCTACGGCGTCATGCCGCTGTCGTTCAGCCACGACAATGTGGGGCCGCTCGCCCGCTCCGCCCGTGACTGTGCGCGGATCATGGCGGTGATCGCCGGCCATGACCCGATGGACCCGACCAGTTCCGCCGAACCCGTGCCGGACTACGAAGCCGCCCTGGATGGCGATCTGCGCGGGTTGCGCATCGGCGTGCCGACCAATGTCTTCTTCGACGGCGCCGACCAGCCGGTGATCGCCGCCATCGAACAGGCCCTGGCCGTGTTGCAGGCCCGCGGCGCCACCGTCACCCGCCTGAAACTGCCGGTCATGGACGCAGTCGCCGCCTATGGCAGCATCGTCTCGCGGGTCGAGGCCGCGACCATCCACGCCCAATGGATGCGCGACGACCCGCAAGCCTATGGCCAGCACATCAGCGGGCGCATGTATCCGGGCTACGCGATCCCCGCCCCCTATTACGTGGAATCGCTCAGCCGCCGCGGCCCGATCCTGAAAGCCTTCGCCGCCGAGGTGTTCGCCCAGGTCGATGTCCTGGTCACGCCCACCATCAAGACCAACCTGCCGACCCTGAACGAGACCGATATCGACCACGGCCCGCCCGGCACCGAAAAGCGCTTCATGGCGGTCTCCTCCAACTGCCGCCCGTTCAACTATCTGGGCCTGCCCGCGGTCAGCGCCCCCTGCGGCCTGGACCCGAATGGATGCCCGATCGGGTTGCAGATCGCCGGCCGCCCCTTCGCCGAAGCGCGCATCCTGAAAGCCGCCGACGCGTTCCAGCGCGACACCGACTGGCATCGCCGCCTGCCTCCCATGCTGACCAGGACCGGAGCCGGCGCATGAGCCTCCCAAAAGTCGCCTTCATCGGCACCGGCGGCACCATCGCCTCCCTGGGCAAGGGGCCGCTGGACATCCAGGACTACGGCGCAGCCGGCAACGTGATGCATGCGGCGGAAATCCTGGAGAAATGGCCGGACACCGCGCTGGTCGCCAACGTGATTCCCGTGCGCTACCGCAACATCCCCAGCACCGCGATCGGCTTCTCCGACTGGAAAGCGCTGGCGGCGCTCTGCGAGACCCTGGTGCGGGACCATCCCGACCTGGCCGGGATCGTCATCGGCCACGGCACCGCGACGTTGGAGGAAACCGCCTTCTTCCTGAACCTGACGGTGAAAGTGCCGATCCCGGTCGTGCTGGTCGGCGCCCAACGCCCGTCCAGCGCGCTGTCGTCGGACGCCGGCATGAACCTGGTCAACGCCATCCGTACCGCCGCCAGTCCCGAGGCGCGTGGGATGGGCGTGCTGGTCGTGCTGAACGACGAGATCCAGGCGGCCCGCGAGGTCACCAAAACCGCCACCATGCGCCTGCAAACCTTCCGCTCCCCCGATTTCGGCGTGCTGGGCCATGCCGACGGGGACGCGGTGGAATTCTACCGACGCCCGATCCGCCGCCACGCCCCGGATGCCGAGTTCGACATAGCCGACCTCGACACCATGCCGCGGGTGGACATCGCCTATGCCTATGCCGGCGGCGACGGCACCGCGGTGCGCGCCTTCATCGCGGCCGGCGCGCGCGGCATCGTCTCGGCCGGGTTCGCGCCGGGCTTCACCGCCCCAGCCGAGGCCGAGGCGTTGAAAGAGGCCGCCGACCAGGGCATCGTCGTCGTGCAATCGACCCGCGCGGGATCGGGCCGCACCTTCCGCACCACCCGCATCCGTCAGGCCGGGTTCCTGATCGCCGACAACCTCAATCCGCAAAAGGCCCGCCTGTTGCTGTCCCTCGCCCTGACCCGCACCAGCGATCTGGAGGACATTGCCCGGATCTTCCGGACCTACTGACGATGGCTTTCGACCCCGAAGCCGTCCGCGCGTTCGAACGATCCGGCTGGAACCGTGCCGCCTCGACCTATGAGGCGACGTTTGCCCAGGCCAGCCGGCAATTCGTCGATGCGCTGCTGGATGCCGCCCATGTCGCGCGGGGCCAACGCGTCCTCGACATCGCCTGTGGGCCCGGGGTGGTGGCGGGTGCGGCCGTTCGGCGCGGGGCCATCGTGACGGGGTTGGATTTCTCCCCAGAGATGCTGGCGATCGCGCGGGCACGCCACCAAGCGATCACGTTCGATCATGGCGACGCCGAGGCGCTGCCCTACGACGACGCCGCGTTCGACGCGGTGGTGTCGAATTTCGGCATCCACCACGTGCCACGCCCGATCCGGGCCTTGCGGGAGGGTTATCGTGTGCTGCGCGCGGACGGTCGTTTCGCCTTCACCATCTGGGCCGCACCGGCAGAGAACATCGCTTGGAAGCTGCTGTTCGATGCCGTCGACCGCCACGGCAACCCGGCAGCGTCCGACGCGCCAGCGCCGGGCGGCGGGTTTGCCACGCCGGATCATTGCGTCATCGCGTTGCGGGACGCTGGGTTCGCGGGCATCGCAACCCGGATGCTACGCGGCACCTGGCACCATCCGGACGGCGCGTCCCTGGTCGCGGCCTTGCGGGCTGGCACGGCCCGGATGGCCGCGATGATCGCGGCCCAGAGCGACACCGCCATGCCCGCGATCATCGCCGATATCGACGCGCACGCGGCGCCCTATCGGGACGGCTCCGGCCTGGCGGTGCCGATCGCCGCCTGGGTGGCGTCCGGCATCAAGGCCAGCATCAAGGACTAAGACGATGGACCTCTATCATGTCTGGTGCGACCTGAAGCCTGGTGTTGGCGACCTGGCCTTCTCCGACGGCGTGGCGACCTATCTCGGCCACTTGAAGGATCAGGGCCTGATCGAGACCTGGCGCCTGACCCGCCGCAAACTGGGCCTCGGCCCACCGACCCTGGGCGAATTCCACCTGACGATCGAGGTGCGCGATCTGGCCCAGTTGGATGCCGCGTTCAAACGTGTGGCGGGGCGGCAGGAGCCCGTGGAGGGATTCCACTTCGGGGTGAATTCCCTGGTGCGGAACGCGGTCTTTGCCTTGTACCGGGATTTTCCCGACCCGATTCGGTCCCGAGGAGAGGAACGATTCTGATATCGGATCGGTATCGATACACAGACCGCCAAGGTAACATGATCGTATCTTAATCAGAACAACAAGCTCCCGCCGGTGGACGCCAACGCCTCCGTGTTCGGCGCCCGACCGGTCGAACGACATACGCCGGACCGCTACCGGGAAGCCGACGCCAGTGCGGGCGCTTCGTTCTGCTTCGGGTCGATCCGCGGCGTTTACCCCATCGTCTGGACGGACAGCGGCTCGATCTCGTAGATCGTGCGGATATCCTTGGCGTTGTGCCAGGGATAGACATCCTTGCCGAGATACTTCCTCGCCAGACTGTCGATATGCGCGACCCCACCTTCCTCGGTCACCCGCGTCACCTGACCGCGGACCTGCAGGTAGCGGTAGGCGTTATCCGGGTCCAGGATGGACAGCGCGACACGCGACCCTTCCGTCATGTTGCGCGCCTTGACGCGGCCTTTCGCCGTGTTCACGCGGATCTTGCCTTTCACGAAGTCGAACCAGACCGGCGTTACCTGCGGCGAGCCGTCCGGCATGATCGTTGCCAGATGCGCGAAGGCGACCTTGGTGGTGAGCAAGTCGTGATAGGCAGCGGGGATTTCGGCCATGGGTCAGGTCTCCGTGTGCAAGCCTGGAGATGGGGCCGAGGATCGGAGGGACAAGGTACGCCGGGTAGCTGTGCGACCCGGGCATATCCGTCCCGGACCGGCTCGCATGATCTGGATTGTGCGACAGAGACCGCGAATGCGTCCGCACCGTTGGCTGTGCCGCCCAACGTGCTTTGTGGCCCCGCGACGCGATCCACCGCTCACGCATCCCCTTCCGGCTCGCGTTTGACGGTCGGCATGAAGGTGGCGTATGTCAGATCTCGGTAAGCTGACCCAAAAAGTTCCTCCATGGACAGCAGGCGTTGTACCTTGACGTCCTGCATGGAACCGGCTGCCGCCGCGACACCCGATATCGCTGCTACCATGTCAGGATCGGCGTCGAAGATCACCAGCACGCCTGGCCCCTCGGCGATGGTGCCATACATGGCGACCAACTCGCCGCCAGCGGCGTTTATCAACCGTTCGGCCACCGCGCGGCGGTCGGGCGGGTCTTCGATCTGGGTGTTCAGCGCCTCCGGCGTGAAATTCGCGGTGAGACAGAACAGCATTGCGTATCCTTTTGTCTTCAGAGTGACGTTTTGGCACGGACTGACGTTCACGGATCGGGTCTCGATCGCCACTCCGGTGAAAGACTATGTCCGGTGGCCACAAATCTGCAACCATGGTCTCGTTCATCATGCTCTCGCGCGGCGCCGACGCTCCGCGCCGTAACGGCCTCCGCAGGGCAGCGGCGACGAGATCGTTCCATTGCCACTACGTTATTACCCTCGCTCCACCGCCCCGCGAGAATGCGCGACCAGCCAACGGGCAAAATGGTTGCTCATCCGGTCTGCCTGCCAGAGTTGGCCCCTGCCATCCAACCACGCGGCGCCAGATCAGCCCTCCCGGCCGACAGGCCCAAGCCCCGGCTCACAGCCGAGCTCCGGACGCGTAACGGTTGGGCGCCACAAGAGCAACGATCGCCGCTGCCTCCCCCGGGTCGCGCCCCAGCACCAGATCCGCCACCAGCCGCCCCGCGGCCGGAGAGGTCTGGATCCCATACCCCCCCTGTCCCACGCTCCAGAAAAACCTCTCGGCTGCGGCATCCCAGCCAAACGCCAGACTGCCATCCGGGGTGAAGGTGCGCAGCCCCGCCCAGGCCCGCTCCACCCGCCGCACCGCGATATCCAGCGCCTGCTGCATGCGGTCGATGCCCAGCGCGATGTCCAACTCATCCGGCTGAACGTCATGCGGATGCATCAGGGTTTCATCCGCCGGCGACACCAGCAACCGGGTCCGTGCTTCCGGGCGAGCATACCAACCGTGGCAGATATCGATGGTCATCGGCCAGTGCTCGGGATCATGCGGCGCCGGGTCGATGATCGCCGCGGTGCGCCGGCATGGAAGCAGGCCAAGCGGCGAGACCCCTGCAATCCCCGCCACCTCATCGCCCCAGGCGCCCGCCGCGTTGATGACGACCGGTGCGACGAACACATCGCCCGCCACCGTCTCCACCTCCCACGCCCCCCCTTTCTTCTCGATCCGTCCCGCTCGGCTGCGCACCGCCAGCACCCCGGCATTGGATCGCAGCATGCGGAGGAACCCCTGATGGATCGCGGCGACATCCATGTCGAAGGCATCGTCCTCCACCGCGGCGGCGGCGGCATAGCCCGGACGCAGCGCCGGTTGCAAAACGGCGGCCTCGGCCGGCGAGATGGCGCGCAGGCCGATGCCGCCGGCCAGTTCCGCCTCCATCGCGGCGAGTTGGGAGGCGTTGGCCAGGAACAGCACCGGGCGATGGCGCATCAACGGCACTTCGGTGAAACCAGGCGGCGGCGCCTCAAAGAATGCCCGCGACAGCCGGCTCAGCTCCCGCACATCCTGTGGTCCATAATTCTGTATCCACAATGCCGCCGAACGGCCGGTCGAGTGGTAACCGGGTTGGTCCTCGGCCTCGATCAGCGCCACGCGGCGATGCGGCGACACATGGGCAGCCGCCGTCGAGCCCGCGATGCCGGCGCCAATCACGACGATGTCGAAGTCACGCCTGTCCATCTCGCCCCCTTTCGCCCCTCTTGGGTCACCCGTCTTGCGTCAACCGTCTTGCGTCGCCCGTCTTGCGTCGCCCGTCTTGCGTCGCCCGTCTGAACCGCCGACAGGGATGCCCCGTGAAACCATGCCGCAACCACGCCGATCCTACCATTCCGAACGACGGGAGTATTGCAGCATGCGCGCCAACCGGACCGGACCACGGCTTATCCTTTTCACCAGCATCGGATTGCTGGCTGGCATGCTGCGCCTCGCGCCAGCGGATGTGATGGCGCTCGCCCTGGATCCGACGACCCTGACGACGGGGGATGCGCCCCTTCTGATGGCCAGCGCCACGCACCGCTTCGATGGCGGACCGGTCCGGTTCGGCAGCCCCGCGGGGCACTGATCACGCGCCATCGGGTGCGATGATCCCGATCGGGCACCAAGACCACACCCCGACCGTTGGTCTCAGTCGCTGTCCGACGCGACCCCCGCCACACCGCACGCAGTCGGTGGCGCATCGGAGGGGGCGCATCGGAGGGGGTTGCCCCAAGACCCTGTTTTGTTGCTGAAAAGACCTGACCGGTTGTCTACCCCGGAAGGCGAAACAGCACGGAAAGATTGTTGGCTGGCATCTCGATGACCTCGGGCGCGTCGAAGCCATTGGCCAGCGCGACCGCCGTGACCTCCCCCAGGTCCCGGATTCCCCATGACGCATCCTGCGCCCGCAGCCGGTCGTCGAACACCGCGTTGCTCGGTGCCGTATGCACCCCGTTGCGGCGATAGGGCCCATACAGGAACAGCAATCCCCCCGGACGCAGCACCCTTGCCGCACCGGCTATCAGGCCCAGGGTCGCCTCCCATGGCGTGATGTGGATCATGTTGATGCAGATCACCGCATCGACCTTCCCCCCGGGGACGTCCGCCGGCCAATCCCCGGTTACATCCAGCGTCAGCACCGGCCGGATATTGCCCAGACCGGAAGACGCCACCCATGCCGCCACGCTCTCCCGGCACCTTGCATCCAAATCGCTCGGCTGAAAGACCAGCCCGGGCAGCGCGGCGGCGAAATGCACCACATGCTCGCCGGTGCCGCTCGCGATCTCCAGCACCTGGCCGGTCGGAGGGAGTCTGCGGCGCAGCACATCCCGGATCGGGTCCTGGTTGCGCGCGCTGGCCGGGGCGCGCAGCCTCCGGTCGGATGCCGCGTCACTCATCCGCGCCGCCCCAACGAGGACAAATCCGGAGTGGACAAACCCGACCTAGGCATACCGGACCTGGGCAAACCTGACACCGACAGACCCAACGTCGACAAATCTCCCTTCCACAGATGTGCCGTCGCCAAACCTGCCGTCAACAGACCGGCCGTCGCCAAATCCACCGTCGCCAGGCCGACCGCCGATGGGACAAACCGGTTCCCACACTCCAACCCGCCGATCGAAATCCCTCGCATGAGCATCCTCTAATGGTGCCGAAAGCGGGTGTTGCACACATCCCCGCCGTCGTCGTTACCCACCCTCGTTAAGCACCTTGGGCCCGGAGCGCGCAATATTCCCGCTCGGATACGCCACGTGGCAGCGGTCCCGGCCTTGCGGTCGAGGCAAATACGCGGAACGATAGGATATCGGACAAGGGGTTCGCACATGGTCGATCTGGTTATCCGCGGCGACACCGTCGTGACACCGCAAGGCGTTGGCGCCTTCGACATCCTGGTCAAGGGCGAGACCATCGCCGCCATGGCCCAACCCGGCAGCCTGCCGATCCCGGACGGCGCCCGCCTGATCGATGCCACCGGCAAGATCGTCATCCCCGGCGGCATCGACCCGCATGTCCACTGCAAGTGGCACATGCCCAACCCCGATGGCTCCGCCGGCCTGACCGAGCCGCCGGATGTCGTCAGCAAGGCCGCCGTGCATGGCGGCACCACCACCATGATCGACTTCACCCGCGCAAGCCAGGGCGCCAACCTGCGCAACGCCATCGAGACGCGGGAACTCGACTGGAAAGGCCACTGCGCCTGCGATTATGCCCAGCACATCATGGTGGAAGGCGCGCTGCCGATCGACCTGCCCGGTCAGTTGGCCGAGGCAATCCAGGCCGGCTATGCCACGGTAAAAATCTTCACCACCGATATCACCCCCAACCGCAAGGGCCGCATGGTCGATTTCGGCGATATCTGGGAAGTGTTCCAGGTGCTCGCCGCCAATCGTGGCCTCGGCGTGATCCACTCCGAAGACAACGACATTGTCATGCATATGTATGGCAAGCTGATCCGCGAGGGCCGCACCGGGTTCGAGAACATGGCCGAGGTGCACAACACCCTGTCGGAAGACATCTCGTTCCGTCGCGTCATCCGGCTGGCGGAAAAAGTCGCCGGCACGGCCTTATATATGATGCATGTCTCGGCCGGCACCGGCGTGTCGGCGATCCGCGAAGCGCGCACCCGCGGCGTGCCGATCTACGGCGAATCACTGCATCAGTACATGATGTATACGAATGAGGACTACAAGAAGCCGGGCGGGCAGATCTACCACACCTACCCGTCCCTGAAGTCGCAGGAAGACCAGGACGCGCTCTGGACCGGCACCCTGGACGGCAGCATCAACTGCGTTGCCACCGACGAGATCTGCTGCACTTTGGCGAAGAAGCTGCAAGGCGTGCGGATCGACGACACCACCGGCGGCAATGCCGGCGTCGAGCCTCGGGTGTCGCTGATGTTCACCGAAATGGTCGGCAACCGCGGCTACTCGCTGAACCGCTTCGTCGATCTGATTTCCACCAACGCGGCGAAGATCATGGGCCTGTATCCGCGCAAGGGCGCGCTGGTGGCCGGTGCGGATGCCGACATCGTCGTGCTCGATCCCGCCGACAACCGCGTGCTGAAGGCCGCGGACCTGCATGAGGCCGACTACACCCCGTGGGAGGGCCGCAAGATGAACGCCTGGCCCTGCCTGACGGTGTTGCGCGGCAAGGTCGCGGTTGAAAACGGCGTCTTCAAGGGCAGCCTGAACGACGGCAAGTGGCAGCATCGCAAGATCGCCGAGGAGATGTTCTCCGGCCCGAGGCTGTAACCGCCAAAGCGGATCAGCGCCGTGACCGGCGGCGAGCTGCGAGGGCTCCTGCGCGACTGCCTGATCCTCTGGGCGGTCAAGGCCCGTGTCGAGGCCGGCGAGGATGGCGTGACGATCGAAACCGCCGAGGGCCGGTTCACGGTTTCCGCCGCCGATCCTGATCTGCGCCCGGTCCGCTGGTTCCTGCAGACCCCGGACCGGCGCGCGGCCGGCCGCCAGCCGCGCGCCATCCCCTCGATCGTGGCGCTACTGTCGGCGCTGCGGTCCGCGACCGGCGGCGAAAGCGGCGACAGGCTGCGAATCGGCGCGGGCTGAGATAGAGCGGGGCTTCGCCCCGGACCCCCACCAGGGCTCTGCCCCCATGGTCCCTTGCGACCCGCCAAAGGCGCGGCCTTTGGAATGCGATTCTTTTGGTGCGTTTGAGGATACGGCCCTACACGCACGGTGACAGGTCCGTGTGGGGCCGTATCCTCAAACGCACCAATGTTCCGGTTCCAAGGGCCGTCGCCCTTGGCGGGGTCCAGGGGCAGAGCCCCTGGTGGGGGTCCGGGGCGGAAGCCCCGCCCTATTGCGTCAATTCATGTGCCCTCATGTCAAATCACAGACATCGATTTCAATTGGTGTCATACACGCCTTCGCCCTTGTTGCGCCTACCCGGCTGATGCAAATCTCCGCCCATGAGAGGTGCCCACATGGAAACCAGCACGCATATCGCGGTCGTCGAAGACGATCCTGAAATCAGCCAGACCATGGTGCAAGCAATGACGGAGCATGGCTTCGTCGTCACCGTCGCGCGCAGCGGCCGGGACCTCGACCGTGTGCTCTCGGTCGGCAAGATCGATCTGGTCATCCTGGATGTCGGCCTGCCCGGGGAGGATGGGCTCAGCATCTGTCGCCGCCTGCGCAACCAATCCTCGGTGCCCATCATCATGGTCACCGCCCGCGCGACCGAAACCGACCGCATCGTCGGGCTGGAAATCGGCGCCGACGACTATCTGCCCAAGCCGTTCAGCCCACGTGAACTGGTCGCCCGCGTCCGGGCCGTGCTGCGCAGAAGCCATGGCAGCAACGACATGACGCAACAATCGCCGAAGACCCTGGCGTTCGAGGGCTGGCATCTGGACATGGCCCGCCGGCAACTGACCGACCCGAACGGGGCAGCGATGCCGCTGACCAGCGGGGAGTTCAACATTCTGGCGATCTTCTGCCAGCATCCGCAGAAAGTGCTGTCGCGGGACGCGCTGCTGGACCTTCTGCACGGGCGCGCCGCGGCGGTCTTCGACCGCAGCATCGACGTGCAGATCAGCCGCCTGCGCCGCAAGGTGGAGCCGAACCTGAAAAATCCCACCTATATCAAGACGGTTCGTTACGGCGGATACTTCTTCACCCCGGCCGTTTCGGTCGTGGAACCGGCCTAGGCGACGGGAGCAGGACAGTCCGAGGCGATCGAATAAACGGGACCGTCCATACAGTCCGTTTTCGCATTGGTTTTTCTATCGGTCGGATCGACCGCTATCCAGCCGGACCACCGACCGCCATCCGGCCGATGGTCCATGGCGGTGGCATCGTTTCTGTTACGGCGCCCTCGCTCCCCAATGACCCGGAGGCACCCCAGGCGCCAGGGCGACCCGGCCGCCCACCAACCTCAAGACGCCATGAACAGCCCGCCATTCGCATGCACGGTCTGACCGGTCATGAAACAAGACTTTTCAGACGCCAGAAACACCGCGACATGTGCGATATCCTCGGGCTGGCCCATCCGCCCCAGCGGCATCGCGGCTGACCGCGCCTGCAACTCTTCCTCGGTGAACCCGTAACGAGGCTGCGCCGTATCCGTCAGCCCCGGCGCGATCGCGTTCACCCGGATCCGATGAGGTGCCAGCTCCGTCGCCATCGCCCGCGTCAGCGAAACGATGCCGCCCTTGCTGGCCGCGTAATGGGCGCCGTTCGGGGACGCGCCATAAATCGAGGACGACGCCAGGCTGATGATCGCCCCGCCATGCCCCGCCGCGACCATTGCCCGCGCCGCCGCCTGCGCACAGAAGCAGCTTGCCTTCAGGTTGATGGAATGAACAAAATCCCAGTCCTTTTCCGTCATGTCCAGGAAGGGCACGCGAGGGAAGACGCCTGCGTTGTTCACCAGAATATCGATGCGCCCGAGTGCGGCAGCCGTCGCCTGCACCATTGCCGCGGGTGCGCCCGCCGCCGAGACGTCCCCCTGCACCAGCACCGCTCGTTGCCCGGCGGCCCGGACCACGCTGGCCACGGCCTCTGCCTCGACGGCCCCGTCCAGATAGTTGATCGCGACATCAGCGCCCGCCTGCGCAAACGCAATTGCGATCGCCCTGCCGATCCCCTGCTGCGCGCCCGTGACCAGTGCCACCTTGCCTGCCAGATCCGCCATCTCGGCCTCCTTGTTGCGATGCGGCAGACAGCTTGGCGGATCACGCGGCCCGGGTCACCTACCCGCACACGGGAATGCTCGCCCCAAGTCCGATTGGAGCCGACACATTAGTGAAAGTCGGATCGGCCTGACTGTGATGACCGCCAAGCACCCGACCCGGGCCGAGGGCAAGTGACCATCGTGCGAACCGGTCCCTTGCCTGCCCAGGCGCCACACAGCCTATTTTCTGTGCACGCCCCCAGCAAAGGTTAACCGCGCCCATGTGGAACGAATCCCCCCGTTTCCCGCATGGATTTGCAATCAACACCCACGGGTTCCGCCAGGACATGCAACGAATTGGCCTGTGTCCGAACCTCATGCGAAATCTCAGATTTGACCGTAATTCCGATGTATTTCAATAGTTTCTATCGCATGCCTCCGGCGCCATCTCAACGTGGCCGCATGTCGGAAACCGCACCCGATGGGCCGCGCCACAATGTTGACATGATTTGTTAACGGTCGCCTAATTTGTGATCAGGACACATGATATCAATGGATTATCGACCATTCCGATGCGCCGATCTCAACTCTGGAACGGTTTTTCTTGCCACCGGATCGGCTCTCGGTATAGAACATAACGTGAATATAGGTCCGGAGGGCACCAACCGATGCAACGCCTGACCGAAGCCTATGCCGACCGCTGCCGCCGGCTTTCGGTCCGCAACTGCCCGCACGCCGCCAGAATATCGCGCCCGCGCGGCGTGCGCACCGGCGCCGAGAACCCCGCATCGTTCACGATCTTTGCAAACCGTTCCACCACCGCCCCCGAACTCGGCTCATACCGGCTGCCGGGCCACGGGTTGAACGGGATCAGGTTCACCTTTGCCGGCAGCCCGGCGATCAGCCGCACCAATGCCCGCGCCTCCGCGTCCGAATCGTTGATGCCCTTCAGCATCACATACTCGAACGTGATCCGGCGCGCGTTCGACGCCCCCGGGTAGCGGCGGCAGGCAGCCATCAGTTCCTGGAGCGGATATTTGCGGTTCAACGGCACCAATTCGTCGCGCAACTCGTCGGTCACCGCATGCAGGGAAACCGCCAGGTTGACCCCCAGTTCCGCCCCGCAGCGGTCCATCATCGGCACCACGCCGGACGTCGACAGAGTGATGCGCCGACGCGACAGACCGATCCCCTCATTGTCCATCACGATCGTCATCGCCTTGGCGACATTGGCATAATTGTAAAGCGGCTCGCCCATGCCCATCAGCACGATCGTTGACAGCAGCCGTGGGGTCTCCCCCTTCGGGCTGGGCCACTCGCCGTAATTGTCGCGCGCGGCCATGAACTGCCCGACAATCTCCGGCGCGCCCAGATTGCGCACCAGGGTCTGGGTCCCGGTATGGCAGAACCGGCAGGACAGGGTGCATCCGACCTGGGAGGAGATGCAGACCGCGCCCCGATCCTCCTGCCGGTCGGGGATGTAGACGGTCTCCGCCTCCTGCCCGTCGCGGAAACGGAACAGGAATTTGCGGGTTTCGTCGGCGCTGGTCTGCACCGTCACGGCATCCGGTCGGCCGATCACGAACCGCTCCCGCAGCTTGTCCTGCAAGGGGCGGGCGATGCTGGACATGCGGGCAAAATCGGTCACGCCCTGGTGATAGATCCAGTGCCAGAGCTGCTTGACGCGAAACGCCGCCTCTCCGATCGAGGCCATTTCAGCCGCCAGTTCGGCCCGATCCATCCCGACCAGATCGCGCCTGCCGTCCGGCAAGGTCGTATCGGGCGGGTCGAACAGGGCCGATTTGGCAAGGATGCGGCTGCGCTCAGCCTCGGTCAGATCGGCGATGTGGTTCACTTCGCCGGGCATTCTTTCACGATCGCGGCATAGGCGGCCGAGAACCCCTTCATGCTGAAGGTATCGCTCACGTGCCCGTCTTTCGGCCCTGGGGCTTTGGTTACGGCCTTGTTGCCCCTCTGGAACGCGACGACCGCCGCCTTGCCGTCCCGTGCGAAGGCGTTGCGTTGCGCGGTGTAGAATTCCAGCGCGGTCTGGTCGACCTGCACGCTGACCGCGGCATTGGCCGGAAACACGAAGCCGGCATCGATCGCGACCGCGTCCCGTCCGGCGGATCGCTGCGTCACGGTCAGGATCGCCTGCCCTCGACCGGCAACCGCCGACGCCCGGGTAAAGGCGTAGCAGACTTTCTGTCCGGCTTCCTGATGGGTGGCGGCCGTCCAATCGTCGAACTTGCCGATCGACTTCGGGCCGCTCGGCGTGGATCCGGCGGGAGCGGGTTTCTGGGACCAAGCCGGCACCGGAGCCACAAGCGCACAGCATACGGCGAACAACGGGAGAGCGCGGAGGAACATGGCCAGAGGAATACGGCCGAGCGGCGCAGGGAACAAGCGCAACGAGCCTATTTCGGCTCGGGTTTCAGATGTTTCATCCATTCCGGCACCGTGCGGCGGAACTTCGGCGGTCCATGCCCGACCGTACTCACCCGTTCCGCCGGCCCGCCCGAGCCAACCGGTCGATCCGCGAACCGCCCGTGCTGGATCATACGATCGTACAGTACCAAGGCCCCCGCAACCGCCAGATTCAACGCGAATCGGGTGGGAATCCGCACCACGTGGTCGCACCGAGCCAGCAGTTCCGGCGACAGCCCCGCCCGCTCCGGCCCCAGGACATAGGCCGCACTCAGCGGATGGCGGAAGGACGGAAGGTCGATGGCATCGTCCAGCAGCTCGATTCCCACCAGGGCACAGCCGGCCGGCAGGGACATCGCCGCCAGGGACTCGAACCGCCACAGCGGCACATGCAGGGGCGTGTCGGCGGTATCGGCCAGGCGGGATGCTCGGGAATCCCAGCCGGTGCCGATGGTGAAGCAGAACGATGCGCCGAACCCATGCGCGGTGCGCAGCAAGGCACCGACATTGGCGGATTTCGAGACGCCTTCGGCGCCGATGCCAAAATATCCGCGGACCCTGGTTTCAACCATGCGGGCGGTCTATGCCGAGGCCATGTCAGATGCAACCGACGCCCAGCTCGCCGCCCAGTACGAGGCCTATCCGTATCCCAGGCGGGACCCACGCGATGAGGCCAAACGCCTGATTGTGGGCAGCCCCGGCCATTTGCAGGAAATCGACCACTGGGTGTTCGGCGCGACCCGTCCGGCATCCCAGCCACTGCGCGCGCTGATCGCTGGCGGTGGCACGGGGGACGGCACTCTGATGCTGGCCCAGCAGATGGCGCGCGAGGATCGGCCCGGCTCGGTCACCTGGCTGGACCGGTCGGAGGCGGCATTGGGCATCGCTCAGGCTCGCGCCGCGGCCCGCAAGCTGACCAATATCGTGTGGGAGCAGCGGTCGCTGCTGGATCTGCCCGGTTCCGGCCTGGGGCCGTTCGACTACATCGATTGCTGCGGTGTGCTCCATCATCTGCCCGATCCGGCGGCCGGGCTGGCGGCTTTGACCTCGGTCCTGGCGCCAGGGGGCGGGATCGGGCTGATGGTTTATGCGCCGCATGGCCGCACCGGGGTCTATATGATCCAGGATGCGCTGCGGATGCTCGCCCCCGCCGACCAGCCCCCGGCCAAACGGCTGGATACGGCGAAACGGGTGATGCGGCATCTGCCGGACATCGCCTGGATCAAGCACAACCGCAATTTCGACGACCATATCAACGGCGGCGACGCTGGGCTCTATGACCTGCTGCTGAACCCACGCGATCGGGCCTTCACGGTCACCGAGCTGGACGCGCTGGTCGAAGCCGCCGGATTGCGTGTCGCCTGCTGGGTGGAGCCGATCCGCTACGACCCGGCTCTGCTGCTGCCCGATCCCAGATTGCGGGCCAGGCTGGAGACCATGACGCCCACCGGTCGGGCGGCCCTGGCGGAGGCGATTGCCGGGAACATGGCCGTGCATATCGTCTATTGCACCCGTCGGTCGGAGCCGGTGACCCGTGCCGACCCGATGGAGGACAGCGCTGTGCCGCTGTGCCGGGAAATCCCCGGGGAGGTCATGGCCCAGGGCATCCAGCCCAACGGGACGCTGGTGATCGGCTTCGACGGATTGCGCATTCCCATCGCCCTGCCAGCCCAGGCGGGCGCGATCCTGCTCCAGGTGGACGGCAAACGCAGCGTGCGGGAGATCGCCGCCATCCTGGCCACACGCGGGATCAACGGGGAAACCTTCCGGCGCGCCTGGGCGGCGACGTTTCAGGCGCTGGAGCGGGTCAATCGATTGCTGCTGGCTGCACCCCGGTCCGGCTGATGGCGGATCCGTCCGCCATCTTACGCATGATTTCAACGGTCCCGGGATCGATCGGAAAGAACGCGTCGATCATGATCTCCGACAAGGTCACGTCGGTCGGCGCGGCGAAGACCGTGGTCGTGGTCACGAACGACAATTCCCCGTCGATCGTGACCAGTCGGAAGGGCACGGCGACCTCCTCATGCGGCGTGGTGCGAGGCGGCGGCGGGGCACCGCGCGGCAGCGGGTAGTCACGGATTTCCTCCAGCAGATCGTTCACGACCATGTCGCCCGCGATTTCGATCTGCCGGCGCAGGCGCGACATCGTGTGTTCCCGCCAGTCGCGCAGATTGATGATGCGTGGCGCCAGGCCGGCCGGATGCAGCATCAGCCGCAGGAAGTTGAGCGGGGGTCGCAGCAGAAGCGGGTCAACCCCGGCGATCAGGTGGTCCATGGCCTTGTTCGAGGCAACGATCATCCAGCGCTGGTCTAACGCCACGGCGGGATTCGGCTCATGGCCGGTCAGGATCGCATCGAGTCCCTGGCGCGCGCCCGCCATCGCCGGGTCGCTGAGCCTGCGTTCGCGGTACAGCGGCACGAAGCCCGCTGCCGCCAGCAGCACATTGCGCTCCCGGATGGTAATGTTCATCCGATCCGCCAGCAGCAACACCGTCTCTCGGCTTGGCGCGGCGTGCCCGGTTTCCAGCGCACTGAGATATTTGGTCGAGATTTCGGCGTCGCACGCCAGGTCAAGCTGGCTGAGACGCCGACGGCGCCGCCAATCGCGCAGGAGATCGCCGAACAATGCGGCTTGGCTCATAAGGTCCAAGGTCTAGGTCCGGCCGGTTGAGATGTTCAATATGACTTGCATGATGTGATTCCGGTGCCGCCTCCAGAGGATTGCCAAGACCCTGACACTATGTTGTGTCAGACGCTACCATATCTATGCCGCTCTCGTTACCGGTGAGTTAAACCCCCGGCGTTGGAGGCGGATAATGCCGTGAAATCTATGCATTATGGTCCATTGCCCCTCCCGCGCCCGGAAATTCGCCAGGAAAACCGTCAGGAACCAGGATATGGCCGAACCCCGAAGCATCACCGTCTACAGCGACTACAAGAGCCCCTATGCCTACCTCGCCAAGGATAAGGTGTGGGCGTTGGAGCGCGACATCCCGGTGCGCGTGACCTGGCTACCCTATATCCTGGACATCCCGAGCTATCTCGGTTCGGCCAAGGTCGACGAGTCCGGCACCGTCCTGGAGGAGCAGCGCAACGCCCATCAGTGGCGCCGCGTGCGCTACAGTTACATGGACTGCCGGCGCCAAGCACGCAAACAAGGGCTGACCATTCTGGGGCCACGCAAGATCTGGGACTCGAGCCTGGCGGCCGCAGGGATGCTGTTTGCCCAACGACACGGCGAGTCGGTGTTCCGCGCCTACCACGATCGTGTGTTCGAGCGGTTCTGGCGCCGCGAGTTGGATATCGAGAGCGTGGCTTCCATCGACGGGGAACTGCGGCTTTGCGGCGCGCCCGACGGGTTTGCCGCCGATGCCCCGGCGCTCCGCCAGCGCGTGGCCGAAATTTCCCGGGCGGCCGAGGCGATGGGGGTGTTTGGCGTGCCGAGTTTCGTCGTCGAGGGGGAGCTGTATTGGGGCCAGGAGCATCTGGACGATATCAGGGAAATCCTGCGCCGTCTCTGACCAGCGCCCGAGCCTCTATGCCCTTGGTCTTGACGCCGAAGCCTCCGGCCGCGGTGGCCAGCTTGCGCAGATCGACCCGCGCAATCAACAGGTCGGCCGTGGCTCCGCAATCCCGGCCATCGGTGTCGGTGTGCTTGCCGGCCCAGTGTACACGGTAGGGCATTGCCTCGGATGGCAGGCGTGCCTCGATCAGAATTCGGCCGCCACCCGCGGCCATGGCGGAGGAATTCAACACGCAAACGCCGGCTGGTTCACCGGACGGGCCGATCCTGGTCACCATCGCATGGACCCGCCACGGACCGCGGTCATCCACCCCGGCGCGAAACACGACCATATCGCCCACCACGGGACGCGCCGCTTCCCGGCGCAGAACGATCATGCTTGCGGCAACACCAATGACGGCCACGATCAGGCCCAACACGACCGGCGCCCAGGCACCAAGGTCCGCCTGCTCCTCACTGCGATCATCCTGGTCGGGTCGACGCATGGGCTGAGCCCCCCATCCGGTTGGGGTTTCAGGAGAATGTGACGTTACGGCGGTCGGTTGTGCACTGCAATATGAATCAAGCGGGGCGGCAGGGTAATCGGCTGAAGGAAGAAAAGCCCCAGGGCCCCGCGAGGGGCGTTGCCCCCTCGACCCCCACCAAGGCTGGGCCTTGGATGCCAACCGATCGCGGTCCAGGGGCCGTGCCCCTGGTGGGTTCGAAGGGCGAAGCCCTCGCGGGGTTTGGG
>Ga0082335_1003910_pt1 | contig 23501 bp, 30 predicted proteins | sample Subgrocontami58m_FD_72375 | JGI IMG/M metagenome (GOLD analysis project Ga0082335, IMG submission 72375) | Subsurface groundwater microbial communities from S. Glens Falls, New York, USA - GMW37 contaminated, 5.8 m (SPADES assembly) (version 2) ...
CACCATCGTCACGGTCGATGCGTTGAACTGTCAGCGCGCCATCGCCGGCCAGATCGTCGGACAGGGTGGCGATTATGCCCTGGCGCTGAAGGGCAATCAGCCAAGCTTGCATGCGGACGTCATGCTGTTCCTCAATGATCCCGCGCGTGAGGCCGGTGACACCAACACCACCGTCGACGCCGATAACGGACGCATCGAAACCCGCGTGGCGACCGTCACCTCCGACATCGCGTGGCTTCAGCACAGTCACAAATGGCCTGGGCTAGTCTGCATCGGAAAGGTCATCCGCACGCGGGAGACGCGTAAGGGAACGACCGTCGAAACGGCGTATTATCTGCTCAGCAAGAAGCTGTCCGCCGCACGTTTCAATGAGGTCGTCCGCTCGCACTGGGGGATCGAAAACCGCCTCCACTGGCGTCTGGACGTCATCATGAATGACGACGACGATCGAAACAGATTGGACAATAGTCCTTATAATCACGCGATCCTGCGTCATATGGCCTTGAACGTCATTCAGAAGGCGGGATCGAAGGGATCCCTGCGCGGCAAGTTCAAACGGGCCGGATGGGACGATGGCTTTCTCCGGCAGCTTTTGGCCGCATTTTGAAATGCGATTGCCCTGGCCATTCTCTCCCAACCTCTTGACTGGGCGGATTTAGTACGGTTCTCGCATCTTGTTGATAATACGCTATCTTTTACCTTCGCGACGCCGTACTGTTTCGACATGACGACTGGAAGGCTGCGCGGAACTGAAATCGAAATCGTGCGCAGAGTTCATTGGCCGATTCCGGATTTCAGCAACACGAAACACCGTGACCGACATCTGACGTGATCCTCCGCCGCGCCATCGCACCTCTCCCATCGATGTGACAATCGAATCAGAGCGCGCCCCGTCCCTCGAACGCGTCCGCTGGCCTCATGTCAATCGGGCCCCGGCAAGGGGGATAGCCCAAGTTCCTTCAGAAACGCGTTGTGCTTCGCCGTTGCCTCCCGAATCTGCTTCTCGATCTCGACCAACTCCCTATGCGTGGCCGCCAGATCGATCGTGCCCTCCTGCCTGGCCGTGCTGACATAGCGAGAGATGTTCAGGTTGAAATCGTTGACCTCAATCTCGTCCATCTCCACGCGTCTGGCGTACCGCTCGATGCTCGCCGGACGCTGCTGGTAGGTGTCGACGATCTTCTCGATATGCTCGTCGGACAGGTAGTTCTGGCGCTTGCCCTTCTCGAAGTGCTCGGACGCGTTGATGAACAGGACATCATCGGGCTTCTTGCATTTCTTGAGCACGAGGATGCAGACCGGGATACCGGTCGAGTAGAACAGGTTCGCCGCCAGGCCGATGACGGTGTCGATATGCCCGTCGTCGAGGAGCTTGCGGCGGATCCTCGCCTCCGCGCCACCACGGAACAGCACCCCGTGCGGCAGGACGATGGCCATCACCCCGTCGTCCTTGAGGTAGTGAAACCCGTGCACCAGGAACGCGAAGTCGGCCGCTGACTTCGGGGCCAGCCCGTGGTTCTTGAAGCGCATGTCCTCGCCCAACGCCTCGTTCGGGTCCCAGCGGTAACTGAACGGCGGGTTGGCAACCACGGCGTCGAAGTAGGGCTTCTTCGCCGGGTTCGTCTCCCGGAGCATGTCCCAGTCGTTCGTCAGCGTGTCACCGTGGTACATTTCGAACTCCGTGTCCTTCACCCCGTGCAGCAGCATGTTCATCCGCGCGAGGTTGCAGGTGGTGATATTCTTCTCATGTCCGTAGATTTTGCCGAACCGGCCGCGCAAACAGCGTCGAACAATCAAGCAGTTGTACGGTGACCTGGTCAGCCTTGGCTACGACGGCTCCTACAATCGAGTGACCGCCTTTGGCAGGACCTGGAAGGAGGAGTGCAGGCAGATTCAGCGGACTGCTGGCCGGGGCACCTTGCCGGCGGTTGGCGCCAATGGGACGAGGCTGGTGGCGGTACCCGGGCGGCCGTGCTGGACCGCGCCGCCGATCTGATTGAGGCGGCGCGCCCGGAACTCCTGTTCCTGCTGGCGCAGGAGACGGGCCGCACCCTGTCCGACGGGATCGCAGAAGTGCGGGAAGCGGCCGATTTCTGCTGTTGGTATGCCATCCAGGCCCGCGAATATTTCGCGGCCCCCCGGGACCTGCCCGGGCCAACAGGCGAACGCAACACATGGTCTCTGGGTGGGAGGGGCGTGTTCTCCTGTATCTCACCATGGAATGTTCCGCTTTCGATCTTCGTGGGACAGGTCACCGCGTCGTTGGCGGCGGGGAATGCCGTCGCCGCCAAACCGGCGGAACAGACCCCGCTAATCGCCGCGCGCGCCGCGGAACTACTTCACGAGGCTGGTGTGCCAAAGGACGTGCTGCGCCTGTTGCCCGGCAGCGCCATGTTATCCAGCGTTCGCGCATTGGCAACACTTACGTGAATCGCAACCAGATCGGCGCCGTCGTGGGCGTGCAACCGTTTGGTGGACGCGGCCTGTCGGGGACCGGCCCCCAAGCTGGTGGTCCGATCACTTTGTTTCGCTATGCGGGGGAACGCGTTGTTTCCATCAATACGGCCGCAGTCGGTGGCAACGCGGGGTTGCTCACGAAAGATTCGGGGTAAGGCGGTTGAGTTGAGACATCGCCGGTGATCCGGCTTCGTGGCGGATGTCCTTACAAGGTCGTCTCAAGCTGGGTGAAGCGAACCGGGATCGACTCTCGACCGAGGAAATTTCCGGTCGTGTCCTTTTCGATGACGATCAGCCGTTGTGCGTCAGCGGGACCAAGCGGCATGACCAGGCGTCCGCCAGGTTTCAATTGTTCGAGCAGCATTGCCGGCGGGTTGTCGGCCGCTGCCGTCACCAGGATCTTGTCAAACGGTGCGTGCTCGGCCCACCCCCGAGAGCCGTCCCCGACGCGGATGTGAGCGTTGGTGCAACCGAGTTGGCCGAGGCGCAACTCGGCCTCGGTCGCGAATTCCTCAACGATTTCGACACTCCAGACCTCAGCGGCAAGCTCCGCCAGGACCGCCGTTTGAAAGCCGAGGCCGGTGCCGATTTCGAGAACTGTATCTTGCGGTTCAACCGCCAGCAGATCAGTCATGAGCGCGCTGATGAAGGGCTGCGATATCGTTTTGTTAAAGCCGATCGGTAAAGGAGTATCCTGGTAAGCGACGTGGATCAGTGCTTCGGGGACGAAAAGATGTCGTGGTACCCGCAGCATCGCCTCAAGTACTCGATTGTCGAACGCCGGTTTTCCAAGTTCGTCACCGAAACAATCCACGTGGATGCCGATGACCTCGACCATATGCCGGCGCAGGATCGCGAAATGCTTTTCGTTCATTGGCTTCATGGCAGTTCGTCCTGGTCCGCTGTATCGCCCCCCGGCTGAGTCTAATCCGCATGGCGTTCGCGCGACAGCTGTGGCTGGTGTCCGCGTGGAATTACGCGACTGGCGTGCCTATGCCCGGTGGTGTGGGAGGGGCGGCGCCGTGAGGCGCCGACCCGGTTCCGATCAGCCGTACCTAATCTGGTGAAATGCGAACGCGGCTCCAAGATTGCTGGCGCAGGGCTTACAAAGCGGACATCCGGCGCACCCTGGACTTTAGGGATTCACCCGGACGTACACCCCGGGAGAACCCGGCGCATGCGTCATGGCCTGCCGCATGCGCGGCGAATTGGGCGAGGAATGTTGCTGTTGCTCCTTCCACTCCGGGCTCTCGGGCACGGCCGTACTGGCAAACTCGTAGACCGTGCTGTATCCGCTGATACCCTCAAGAACCCGATAGCGGCGCGCGTAGATCACTCCGGGGACCTTGCGGTAGCCTGGCACATATTCCCCATTGTACCAGGCGTTCCACTCCGCATCGACCTCGGCGGGGACGGACATGCGACCAATCTGCAACACGGGCGCCATGCCACGGTCCGGCATTTCCGTGCCGTCCGGGTAAATCTGTTCGCCGACAATGCGGGCGAAATTCTTCCCAATCACGGACGGCGAGACTTTCTGTCCCCATGGCGTCCGAGGCCGGTCGGTAAACGCCGGCGTCTGGATCACCGCCACGCTTTCTAGTTCGTAGCATGCAAGGTACCGCGGGCCACCCTTGACCGCCTCGTAGCGGGCCGCCGAGAGAATGCCCGGCACCGAAAGCAATTCTGGGAGATGTTCCTCATTATACCACTTGTTGAAGTCCTGTGCGTGCTGGGCGTCGATATCAACATACACCAGGAAAATCCCGCGACCTTTTTGTGCCATGTGTCCGTCTCCTCCGTGAAGTGTAGCCGCTATCACGTTGTCTCGTCTCGCTGCACCCGGTCCTCTCGCCTGGAACTCAGGAGAGACCAACTGGGGTGCCATGTTAGCTCAAACCTTTATCGACGACGACCGTGCCGGTTTCCCTGCGTGACTCCCGAGATCGACATCTGGCGGGCGCGCAGGCGGATCAAACCGAAAAGGTGCGGACCTCGTCCCGAACGAACCCGGTCGCCATCTTGATGAACGCTTCCGCCGTCAGGTCGGCGTCGAGCAGGGCACCGTGATTCTGGTCGCGGTCCTCCGGATAGATCCACAGTCGGTTGCACAGCGCGTCGAGCGAACCTGAAGCGCCCGGGAAAAAATCGCGCGCGATGATCTGGGTGTCGAAGAAGCGATCCGGATGATAGGGATCGGCGTCGTCCCACCCGACAAGCTTTGCCCGCCGGATCTCGTAGTTCAGGAATCCGATTTCGTTTTCGGCGGCGTGCGCCAGCAGCGGCGAATCGCCGACAAGTTCCTCGAATTCCTTGTGTACTTCAGGGTAGCGCGGCGCGTTCTTCAGCCTGAACCCCTGGATCCCATGCACTTTGGCGGCCCGCGGATGGATCGGAGCGTCCGGGTTCACCAAGGTCTCCCACTTGCGTCCGGTCGTCCATCCGTCGCCTTCGCGAAGGATTTCAACGCAGCCGATCTGGATAATGACGCCGGGCAGCCGCATGCCCTTGGGCATCCGCAGCACCTCGTCGGCCGTTTTGACAGCGTTGCCGGTGGTCTCCATGTCGACGGATATGATGCGCCGAACGTCGGCCAGGTCTGCACGCGTCAGCATCGCGGGAAACTCCAAATGACCGGCGGGCGGAGACTGGCGCTGGAAGCCACACTATCGTTGTCCGGGCATCAACCGTGACACTTCCGGCCTCGAAAGGCCAGGCGTCTCTTGGGTTCCGCCGCGAATTGTTGTGATTCGCGGCAGCAGCAGCGGCATGAGCGTCCGGTGTCGAGAGTTGGGAACACCACGATCTTCCCGGCCAGAGCCCCGCCAGCGCGGCGCCCCACGTCGACATGGGGCCGGTCAGGAACTGCGTCCCGATGCCCAGGGCGCACATCCATCCGACCATCGGCCGCCATCCCCGGCGTGCGGGCGCGCGCGGGTCCCGACCTGTCGCATGCGCGTATTGCCGGTAGCCCGGATCGAGTATGCTCGACCGGACGCCCGCTAGCTGGATCACAAAGGATGAAGTCATGATCAAATTCTATTACAATCTGGCGCCGAACCCGACCAAGATCGCGCTGTGCCTGGAAGAGATGGGGTTGCCGTACGAGCTGGTCCCCATCGACACCCGCAAAGGGGAGCAGCACGCGCCATCCTTCCTTAACATCAACCCGAACGCCAAGGTTCCCGCCATCGTCGATGACGGCGCGACCGTCTTCGATAGCAACGCGATCCTGCTGTACCTGGCGGACAAAACCGGCCAATTCCTGCCGGCTTCATCACCGTCGGCGCGCGGCGAATTGCTGTCCTGGCTGATGTTCGTTGCATCCGGCATCGGGCCCTATTCCGGTCAGGCGGTGCATTTCCGGAATGTCGCGCCGGAGCCGAAAGACTATGCCGTCAATCGTTACACGTTCGAAGCGCAGCGGCATTGGGGCATTCTGGACGCGCGTCTGGGGTCGCGCCGGTTCATGCTGGGTGATGACTACACCATCGTCGATATGGCGGTCTGGGGTTGGTCGCGGCTGCTGGCGGTCGTGCTGGGACCCGATGGCCCAAGCCAATTCCCAAATGTCCAGCGGCATCTGGCGGAGATCAGTGCCCGTCCGGCCGCTGCCCGGGCGTTGGCACTGAAAGATCGGCATGCATTCAAAGCGGACATGGACGAGGCCGCTCGTCTTGCGATGTTCCCGCATCTCGGCAAGAAGGTCGCCTGACCGGAGCGTTTTGGGTTCGGTGGCGGTGCCTTACCGCGGCCGAACCCGACGTGATCGCTTCGGCTGGATTGAGCATGAGAGGCAGCGTCATGCCGCATGAACCACTCACCTTCGCCACGCGCGCCCTATCGCGTTGGGTGAATGGCGCGGGCCGCAAGGCTGATATCGACTCTGGCCCCGGCTGGATGGTGGGCTTTGCGTGGCTCGACACCGATGCGCCGTTCTCCGATCTCAGCGGGCAGGACCGCACCATCACCCTGCTGGACGGGCCGGGCTTCACGCTCGATTTCCCGCGGCCGCATCCCGCTCTGCCTGTGCGGTCACCGCATGCGCCCAGTCGTTTCGATGGTGGTTGGCCGGCGCATTGTCGCATCCTCGGGCCGTGCCTGGTACTGAATGCCATCACCACGCGAGGCCAGTGGCGCCATGACGTGCGCGTCCTGACCCGGCCAACGAATTTGCCGGCTCAGCCCGCGGGCACGATCGCCTTCCTGGTGGACCTGACCACCCGCGACACGCTGCGCCTGGATGGGGCAATCGAGACGGGCAACCTGCCCGCGGCGTACATCCTGTTCACCCCGGTGGTTTGAGGGGCGGGGTTCTCTGGTCCGGCGTGCCGTATGATGCGCGCGCTTGCAACGCTCAGGCGGCCTGTTCGATCGTCTCCGCCGGCCCCAACACCAGCACGCCATAACGATCCATGCCATCCCGGATCGCCCGCACCGCTTCCGCGCTCAGCGGTCGGGTACAGTCGATGCCGCTGACCTCGCCCGCGAATTCATGCCGCAACGGCGTGATCGTGATGGACATGATGCCTTCCTCCCATTTTCTGGTGATCAGGAACGTCACAAGGCCTGTTGTCAAACCACTGGGGATCCCATGCCTGGCATCGGTCATTCCCCGATGACCGAGGATCATGTGCCCGCCAGACTGGCGCGCAGCTCCCCCCACTCCACCGCGAACGGCCCCATCAACAGCGGTAGCGTCATCTCCGGCACCAGCCTCCCACCCAGGATCGCCTCCACGATCTCCGTTTTCGGGGATGCCACACACTCGACCGGGCCAGGACGTGCCCATAAGCTGGGAGTTGCATGACCTCCCCCTCCGCGCCGTCAGGCGGCATCTCCGTTGCGCTCAGCGGCGCGTTCGCAATCGCGTCTGGCATTGGCATCGGCCGCTTCATCTACACCCCGATTCTGCCGCCGATGATGGAGGCGCTGGCATTGAGCAAGGCCAACGCGGGCCTGATCGCCTCGGCCAACTTCGCTGGTTATCTCTGCGGCGCCATCATCGCCGCCGCCCGCCTGCCTGGGTCACGCCGCGGCTGGCTGCTGGGTGCCATGCTGGCCAGCGCGCTTACCACCGCTGGGATGGGTCTGGTGGTGAGCATGCCGGGCTTCCTGGCCCTGCGCTTTGCCGGAGGGCTGGCGAGCGCGCTGGTGATGATCCTTGCCTCCGCCTTGGTGCTGGAGGCGCTGGCCCGAGCCGGCCGCGGCGGCCTGGCGGCACTGTTCTTCTCGGGCGGTGGCATCGGCATTACCGCCTCGGCTGGGGTGGTGGCGGTGTTGCTATATGCCGGATATGGCTGGGCGGCGCTCTGGTTCGCGGGAGGGGCGCTTTCCCTGGTGGCGATGTTCGCGGTGATGCTGCTGATCCCGGTGCCGCTGCCGGCCCCAGCGAGGGGGCCAGTTTCAGCGATGGCGGGAGCGGGCCGGGTCGGTGGGCGGATGGCGCGGCTGGCAGGCGCGTATTTCCTGTTCGGCTTCGGATATGTAATCACCGGCACCTTCATTGTCGCAATCGTTCGCGGCACGCCGGCGATCCAGCCGCTGGAGCCGGTGATCTGGATTATCGTCGGCATTGCAGCCACTCCCTCGGTGGCGCTCTGGTCGTGGCTGGCACGTCGCTTCGACACCAGCACGGGCTTCGCTCTGGCCGCGATCACGGAAGCGGTTGGGGTGATGGCCAGCGTGGCCTGGCCGAGCATGATCGGTATCATCGTCGCGGCCATCCTGCTGGGTGGAACGTTCATGGGGCTGGTGGCCCTGGGCCTGATACGGGCGCGGGAGCTTGCCGTAGGCGACCCAAGGCGGGCTATCGCGTGGGTCACTGGGGCCTTCGGGATCGGGCAAATCATCGGCCCTGTCTTTGCCGGCGTGCTCGCCGACTGGCTGGGCGATCTGTCGGCCGCGTCGTACATCGCCGCCGCCGCGCTGGTGATCGCGGCGGTTTTGGTTCGCCGGTAACAGCGGATCGGATGGGCGACACCGCGAGTGTCAGCGCGGTCGATCGTATGAGCCGCGTTTGGTGTTGGTATCAATCCGACGCTGCGGACAATGCGCTACTTGCGAAAAAGGTGCTCATACGTTTCCACCGAGGGTGATAGGTCTGACCACTCCTGCCTCGAACGGAGATAGACATGGCGGAATTGATAGTCCTCCGCTCGGATCCAGGCAGGGGTCGTCGAACATACACGCCATTATGCTCCATCATCGTCCGATTCCGTTCCGGGCCGCCACGTCTGGTGGAATCCACCTTATCTAAAGCTCCGTGGGACGAGGAGCCGACACTCTTTGGCTGGGGGAGCTGGTCGGTCACGCCGCGAACCGGGCAGGTGAGAAACGGCAATGGGGTTGCCCACTCCACCGGAAACGACCGCATCAACATCGGCAGCGTCATCTCCGGAGGCTGCCGCCCGTCCAGGATCGCCTCCACGATCTTCGGCGCCAACGGCGTCAGCCGCAGGATCCGGCTGACATAGGAAGTGGTAGCCTTCTCCTAGCGAGCGATGTCGAAGATCGAGCCGGCTACTCCGGTTTCCAGCATCCGGCGTCACCGGTGCACCCGCGCCGACGCCTGCCGTTCCTGTTCAGTCCCTCCGCGGCCTGGACGCTTGCCCAGCGCACGGTGATGCTGGGTGCCAGCAACGGCGAGGAAAGGGCAGTGGCCATGGCACAGAGAGACAACTGGGGGTGGCAGGCTCGGATCGGCAGGTTCATCGTCGGCAACGAAGCGGTCCCCGAGGCCGAATGGTGGGCGATGCTTCCCCCGAATGTCTCGGTCCATGCCGCCCGCGTCACCGCCAGCGCACCCTGGGCACGCTGGCGCGACGACCGTTCCGGCGTAGATCTGGAGGAAGACCTCGCCCGCGGCTGCCGGCAATTCGCCGCCATGCGCCTCTCTGCCGTGGTTGTGGGTCACAGTTCCAGCAGCATCCTAGGTGGCAAAGGCTGGGACGAGGCCGTGGTCGCCCAACTCTCCGCCATGTTGGGTGTGGGCACCCGGGTCACCACGAACGGATTGGACTGCCTCGCCGCGTTGCGCGTATCGGAGGTACGGCGGCCGTTCCTGGTGCTGCCCCCCTGGTTCAACGACCAGGCCGTGGCGGCGGGTGTGGCCTATTTCGCGGAACATGACGTCGCTCCGGCCGGCCACCATCGATGCGGTCGCGCATGGCGTGATGTGCCACCTGGTGAACTCTATGCGCAGGGCATGGGTTTTGAGCAGGAGATCGAACCGCTCTACGCACAGATCAGGACGGCTTGCCCCGTCGAGGCGGACGCCGTGCTGATCGCCGGCACCGGATTTCGATGCGTGGGTATCCTTGATGCATTGGAGCGGGCCTTGCGGCGGCCAGTTATCTCAGCGAACCAGGCCAGTCTTTGGCACTGCCTGCGCCTGTCTGGCGTGCACATGGCGATCAGCGGCTATGGAAGCCTGCTGTGTCGTTGATGGGAACTGAATGTGAGCGCGATGCGGAGGTTCAGTTCGGCGTCGGCACTATTCGATCTGATGCTGCCACTCTGCCGGGAATCCTTTCATCAGCCCCGGCAGCGTTGTGCCTTCTGGCTGCCTTCCACCCAGGATCGCCTCCACAATCTCCGGCGCGAGCAGCGTCAGCCGCAGGATCCGCGACACATAGGACGCGTTGATCTTTTCGGCCAGGGCAAGGTCGTCGATCGTGGTGGAGCGCCCCATCCCTAGCATCCGGTGCCACCGGAACGCCCGGGCCAGCGCCTTGAGCAGGATGATGTCCACCCGCGCAGGCATGGGTAGCGTGCTGGCGAGTGTGACGATCGTCTTCCGGCTCCCCTGCCGTCGCAGGGGCAGTGGCAACCGGACCGTAATCATGGTGTTCATGCCGCGATCCTCAGCTGCACGCCCAGATCGCGGACCAGCCCGGGCTAATCGGTGGCGCCCTCGCGAGGCTCGTCCAGAGACCGACGCCTCCCGACCCGCCGGATAATCACGGCCACCAAAACGCAAAGCAGCAGCATGAAGCCGCCCAGGATGAGGAAACTCGCGTTCACACCAAAACGGTCCGCGACAGCGCCCATGACCGGCGGAACCAAGATCGACGTGAACCGCTGGCCAGTCTGACGTAGGCCGACCACGGCGCCTTGCCGGTGACGGCCGGCCGCGCGCGCTTGTACGGACAACACCAATGGCTGGATCACGCCCTCGAGCCATCCGCGCAGCACCTGGAACAACAGGAGCAATGTCAGGATGCCGGCGAGCGCTGGCGTCAGCGCAATCAGCAGGATCGAAAGCGCGGTGCCACTCAGCATCGTCCGCTGTGGGTTGCCGAGGCCCATGGCGCGTCCCGCGAACAGCGCGCCGAATCCGCTGGCCATTTCCGCGGCTGCGAACAGGACGCCGATTGTCGTGCCCACCAGCCCCACCTGCTTGAGGTGGACAACATAGACCGATGTTTGGATGCTGTAGGTGCTGTTGCGCATTGACATGATTGCCAGAGACACGGCGATCGCGGGAACAGCGAGCAGCATCAGCGATGCCCAATAATCCGAGAGCCTGGGCCAGACATCGCGGGCGCGGAACCTCGCGCGTATCGCACCCTCCTGATGCGGCGAGGCGAAATACTCGGCCTCCGGGGTACACAGCAGGGCGACGACCAGCACGCCACCCCAGGCGACGCCAACCGAGTAGGACAACCAGGTCCCGCCGAGGTCCCACATCGCCCCGCCGAGGATCGGCGCTGTCGTCGAACCGAGCCGGGCGAAGAATGTGAACCGGCCGAGATAATGCGCCTCGCCGCTGGCCAGCTGTGCGACCAGTGTTTGAGCACCGGACCAGGCGAACGACACCGCGGCGCCGGTGATCAGCTGCAATGCCAGCAAGCTCCAGAACCACGGCACAAGTGGAAACAACGGTGCCAAGATCATGCTGATCCCGACAAAAAACAGTGTGATCTTGCGTGTCCCGAAACGGTCCATCAGCACGCCAATATGGATCGCCAGGAACATCGCCACGATCGAGCGGGCGCCGACCAGGATGCCAACTTCGGCGGCGCTGAACCCAAGCGACAACGCGTAAAGCGGCATCAGGAACGTGTAGAAATCGACATATCCCATGCTAAATGGTGCGGCCACATACAGAGCGGTCAGCGATCGGTTCCCGGCACCGCTCATGCGGGTCATGCCTTCCAGGGAAATTGCGCGGCACAGGCACCGGCAAACCCGCTCATGCGTTTTCCTCGCGATCGCGGTAGCCATGCTGGGTGATCCCCGCGTTGCTGACCAGGCCATGCAGGCTGCCGACATTCTGGGCGGCCTCGACGACGTGGGCACATTCGGCTTCCGAGGTCACATCGCTCCTGACGAAGGCCGCGGCAGGCCCGAACTCGGCGGCAAGCGCCTGCCCGTGATCGTCCAGCACGCCGCCGATCACCACCTTCGCACCTCCACCACGACCAGGCGGGCTTCCGCGCCGCCCTGGTCGCGCGTTCCGTCGCTCACGGGCGCCACCTTGCTATCGAAACGTGCCATGCCCGCTTCCTTCCCCTGTTGCCGCCAGTTGGATTTTGACGAATCGGATCCGTTTCATCACGGTGGGGAGACCTGCTTGGTCGCGAGATGTATCGCAGCGATTTCCTGCGATTGGCGTGAGCACTCCTGTTTCAGGGACTGCCCACACGGACGGAGATTCACCTCCCACAAGGTGTGTTTTGGTATCGGCGTATCAGGTGAGGGAGCAGCGATTGAGCCAGCCCTGCTCACTCCAATCGGCGGGTACGGCCGTCATCAACACCGGCAGCGTCGGCTCCGGCACCTGCCGCCCATCCAGGATTGCCTCCACGATCTCCGGCGCCAGCAGGGTCAGGCGCAGGACGCGCGACACATAGGACCCGTTGATCTTTTCGGCCCGGGCGAGTTCGTCGATCGTGGCGTAGCGCCCGCTCTCCAGCATGCGCCGCCACCGGAACGCCCGGACCAGTGCCTTTATCATGGTGTTATCGATCCGGGCGCGCGACGGCGCCCATGATGGGTGACCATCAGGTGCTATCAGCTGTTTCCGGCCACCGCGCTTGCGGAAGGTCATCGGGACACGGACGGTAACGCTGTCGTGGGAACCGATGTCGACCATCAGGCCACCTCCGGCATTTCTGGCCGCACCACCCGAAGATCGGCTACGACACGCGCCAGCCCGGCCGTGCGCAGCCGGATGGCGATCCCGTCGGTACCGACGTCGACCCGTTCGACCGGGAGATGGACGATCCACGCCTGCTCCGCCGGGAACAATTCGTCCCAGAGCGGGTCAAGGCCTTCCAGCGCGTCGCGCACTTCCGCCTCGGTCAACCCGTCGATCTCCGGCCGCGCCGACCGCCATGGGCCGATGATGACCTCCGGGGCGCGCAGGAGGCCGCGCAACTGGTCGATCACCGCAGTCTCGATTTCGGCGGCCTGGACCCGTCCGATCGGGCATGCCCCCGCGCCGCCCTTCAGCAGCGACTGGCTGACATAGTAGCGATACAGCCGGTCGCCGCGCCGCGTGTGCGTCGGTGTCATGGCGGAGCCGGTCGGCCCGAACAACAGTCCCTTCAACAGCGCCGGGGTCGCCGTCCGCGCGCGCGCCGCCCGGACCCGGCGACTTTCGCGCTGGATCGCGTGCACCCGATCCCAGAGCGCGCAGGCGATAATCGCCGCGTGTTCATCGGGATACGCCGTGCCCTTGTGCACCGCCTCGCCGATATATACCCGGTTGTTCAGCATCTTGTAGAGAAAGCCCTTGTCGACCGGTTTGCCTCGCCGGGTCATGACCCCTTCTGCGATCAGGCTCCGTACCAGCGTCGTCGCCGACCCCACCTCGGTGATGCGGCTCAATACCAGCATGGCAGGCCAGTGACTCGCAAGGGTTGCGCATCCATACCAGCAGACTCGCGATCCGTGTGCCAGCACCGCAAAAACGGTGAACACCATACGATAGCGATCCGGGACCGCCGATTTACATCTCAGATTGGCCGCTCGCCGATGCGGCAGGGATTTTGTTCGGGAATCCTGATGGCCATGGTGACTTGACCGGCCGGGTACCGTCCGCTACCCACCGCCGGCCTTGAGGGCGTCCCCGGATTGGACTCCCTGCCTTGATGGGCAAGTCCCGTTCGTCTAGTGGCCTAGGACACCAGCCTTTCACGTTGGTAACACGGGTTCGAACCCCGTACGGGACGCCACCTTCTATTCCGCACACCATTCTCCGGCGCGGATGGCGTCGTCAAATTCCCCAGGTTCCGCGCGGATTTTGTTGTTTGGCTGGCTACTGCGAATACGCAACGACCGGGCCAAAACGTCTCTCCGGGGCGGTTTCTCTCCGGACCTGGCGACCTGGCCGATTATCGAGCCACTCATAACATATTGAATAAGATAGAATATTTTTCGGACGCCCCGCCAAAAGTTGGTGGATCACCTGCCTGGGCGTGCGGCACTTACCGATGAATTTCGCCATCGACACCACGAGCGAGAACGCCGCAATGCACGGGTGGCCAGACTGGCCCCACGGAGCCAGACAGGCCGACCGCGCATTTGGTGCGTTGAAGCTACGTGGTCTGGCGAGCAGGGCCGGTGGTGCCACCGGAGCCTCCGCTCCATGCCGCCGTTTGATCCGCCCAGATCGGCGGTACATCCTCAATAACCGCTGGCAACGTCAGGCCCTCCGGTTGGCGGCCGTCCAGGACTGCCTCGACCAGAGAGGGTGCCAGCAAGGTCAAGTTCAGCATGCGAGCGACATAGGCCCGGTTCACATTTTCTGCCTTGGCCAGCTCGCGGATCGAGCCATAACGCCCATCGTCCAGCATCCGCTTCCACCGGAACGCGCGCGCCAGCGCCTTCACTAACGCAGGATCACCGCGTGTGACCGCGATGTCAGCCGGGGTTCGGCCTCCCGCAGGCATCGCTACGCCGTCGGGCGAGATGATCATCTTGCGCCCGCCACGCCGGCGGATCGTCAATGGCACCCTCACCGTCACGCTCGTCAGACTCGTCATGCCGCCCTCCTTTGATCGCCGCCGGGGATACCGAGTTCGTGCGCCAGTCCGGCCAGTCCCTCCAGATTCAGTTTGATCTCCGCGCCGGCGTCGCTGACCGTGACCCGTTCGACCAGGAGCCGGACGACCCGCCCTTGCTCGGCGGGAAACAGCTCCTCCCACAGCGGTTCGAGCCGGGTCAGCGCGTCACGCACCTCGGCTTCGGTGATATCCGGCGTCTCGGCTTGCGCGGCGCGCCAAGTGCCCAGCACGATCTCCGGCTGGCGGATCAACGCCCGAACCTGCTCCATCACCAGTCCCTCGATCTCGCCAGCAGGCAGGCGCCGGAACGACGCGTCGTTGGCACCGCCCTTCAGCACGGCCTGGCTGACGTAGTATCGGTACAGCCGTCCGCCCTTCCGCGTGTGGGTCGGTGAAAGCGCCCGGCCATCGGCTCCGAACAGCAGCCCGCGCAACAGTGCCGGCGTCTCAGCACGCGCTTGCCCGGCGCGCGTCCGGGGGCTTTCCTGCATGACGGCAAGCGCTCGGTCCCAGAGGTCACGCGGGACGATGGCTTCGTGCTCGCCAGGATAGGATTGCCCCTTGTGCACCGCCTCACCGAGATAGACTCGGTTGGCCAGCAGCTTGGCGATCGCCCCCTTGTCGAACGGCCGGCCGGTCTTGGTGACGAGGCCTTCCTGCCGCAGCACCGGCAGCAGCTTGGTCGCAGATCCGGTTTCGGCGAACCCCTCGAACACCCGGCGGACCGTGGCGGCGGCCGTCTCGTCCACCAGAAGCTTGCGGTTTTCCACCCGATAGCCGAGCGGAACCGGCCCGCCCATCCACATGCCGCGGGCGCGGGAGGCGGCAATCTTGTCGCGCACCCGTTCGCCGATCACCTCACGTTCGAACTGCGCGAAGCTCAGCAGGATGTTCAGCGTCAGCCGCCCCATGCTGGTTGTGGTGTTGAAGGACTGCGTTACCGACACAAACGTCACGTTGTTCGCATCGAACACCTCCACCAGTTTTGCGAAGTGCATCAGCGAGCGCGATAGGCGGTCGATTTTGTAGACCACGACGACGTCAACTCGGTCCGCCTCAATGTCACGTAGCAACCGTTGCAGAGCAGGCCGTTCCAACGTGGCTCCGGAAATCCCGGCGTCATCATAATGGTCAGGCACCAGCACCCAGCCCTCGGCGCGTTGGGACGAGACGAATGCTTCAGAAGCATCGCGCTGGGCGTGGAGCGAATTGTATTCCTGGCTGGTCTGTTCGTCCGTGCTGACGCGGGTATAGACGGCGCAGCGGAGTTTTCGCACGGTGGCCGGGATGGTGGCGGCGTCACGAGGTCGGCGGGTCATGCGTCACCCCGATGGCGCAGCCCAAAAAACGTCCAGCCATTCCAACGTGTTCCCGTGATGGCGCGGGCGATCGCAGACAGCGACTGGTAGGGCCGTCCCTGCCATTCGAAGCCGTCACGCTGCACCGTCACGACATGCTCAACGCCCTGCCATTCGCGGAGCAACCGTGTTCCGGTGATCGGGCGCTGTTCCAGCCTGATGCGGCGCAGCGTGATGTTCTTGCCGTCGATCTGCTCGCCCAAGGCCTCGAGCCGCTGGACGTTCTCGGGTTTCAGCCCGCCGTAGGCCAGTTCCTGTATCCGGTAAGCGAGGCGGCTCTCCAGGAATTTCCGGCTGTAGGCCGGCGGCTCGGCGCCGAACAGGGCGCGCCATTGGTCTTTCAGTTCCGCCATGGTTGCGCTGGACAGTGCGGCCAGTCGGCCGAGCACGTCCTGTTTCGGGATGGTTGGGATGGCGATGGCGGGCGGTGATTCCGCCCGTGATGTCCTGGTTTTCGTCATGCGCGCCTCCGGTTTCTCCGGTTGGCACACACGCGCTGGGGTGGCACGGAGTGTAGGCGAAACTCTCCGGCGGTGTTCGTTTCCTGTGCTTTGGCCCCGGCGGTGCGGCTGCGCAGCCGCACAAGCCCGCGGGCCAGGATGGCGCAGACCTCGCGGAGGTGGGGTGGGAGAGTGATGTTGGTCACAGCCGACGATCGGGTTGCCATGCCAATGATTACCCAGCATCGGCGCAATCTGTTTCATGCGGCCCCACCGATTCCATTCGACAGAGGCCCATGCGTGGTGTACCCGTTTCGTTCCACATCACAGGGTGGTCACGTGCCGAAGGACTTCGCCAAGTTTGCCAATCAACGCTTCCTCAAGACCGTAAACTGGGATGTCCTGGGGCGCCTCCTCGCCAGCCATGCCCAGGACATCAAGGGCCTGGACCTGATGCTGCTCGCTACCAGCCCTGCCGAAGGTCGAAAGCAGGTCTGTGATTTTTTGCTGGGACCGCGCGAGAACTACCCGAGCGGCCTGGTACATGCCCTGCATCGCATCGCGCGTCTCGACAGCGCATTGGGCATGCAGCTCATCCTGGACGAGGCGGAGCGACAGAAGGTTACGTTGCTGGAGCCCGCGGCGCAGGCAACCGCGACACCGCGGGATATCGCACTCCTGGCCTTTGTTGATTACCGAGACGTCTTCGTTGAGGCTGAGCATACGTCCGTCTTCATCCCACCGCCCAGCGTGTCGGAATACAACGCTCGGGAGGAAGGGGTGACGGCCGAAGTAACGCTGGAAACGCTCGAGGCGCTGCGGCTGCGGGCTGCTGACCTGTTCGCCGCCGATTTGCGTGGCCAGTACTGCCGCGTCCGCCCGTATGAGGATGACGGAGAGTTGTGCATTGCGGTTCGCCATGGGGCACCGCCAGTATCGACCGAAATCATCAAGGGAGAGGAAGACGGCGTAATCGGCTTCCAGGAGGTCGATACAGCGGTCATTTCCTATGCCGAGATCACTGGGCGTCTGACCGTTTGGGGTTGCGCGAAAAAACGGCGCGGCGATCTGGCCGAGGCTTTCGCCATCCACATCCTTGGCCAGCCGGGTCTGTTCAAGGCGGCTGACTCACAGCGGCTTTACACGCTGGCACCACTCGAGCGTTCCGGCGGCACCTTCGCCTTCAGGAAGGGAGACGACGAAGAAATCGATCATATTTTGATCGTTGAAGCGCAGGCAAACCGTGTGGCCACCAACGTCAAGACAGGAAGGGAGATGACTCTGTTTGTGCTGACGTTGCGGGACCCGGGGGGCAATGCACTGAAGTTACTGCATCAGAGTCGCACGGACATCACCTATGGCGACAACGCCTGGCGTCTGGGACACATCACCGCGCGGATCGTGCTGAAAGCGCCCGACCGCCGCGCGCCGACGATCACCGTCAAGATCAAACCGGATGACTCGGTCAGCTTCCAGCGAAGCCGTCACAGAAAGCGTGTCATGACTCTCCTCGCATTGAACAATCTGGTCCATGCACGACAGCCTGACGACGCTGCTCTGGCAGCTGAGTGAAGCGGGCGAGCCGGCCGTAATGTTCGGCCGGCAGCATGGCCCCGATGAGGCAGCCGCCTTTGCGCGCCTGCTTCAGCTTGGCGTTCTGGTGCAGGGGGAAAGGCTCACGACTTGGAACACATGCAGCGATTGCGATTGTGGCGCCGATGAGCGTGCTATTCGCTGGAATGGAGATGTGCCGTTTGCCGCCTGCGCGGCAGACAATCGGCGGGACGAGGTGCTGACGAGGGAGGACTTGGCAACTTTCCATGTGATCAGCGCTGCCTTGCTCACTGAGACCGCGACCGCCCTTGGGCTTGGCCTGCCGGAGCAAATCGTACCTGGGCTTTGGCACCTGGGCCGTCTGCCAGACGGCCGCGTCGTGACGGCCGCGCCGACGCGTGCCGGTATGCAGATGCCTGGCCTCGTTGGCGCGCTCCGTATGGTCGATGCCATGGGTCCCATCATTCTCGTCGGGCCGCCATTGCCTGACGTACGCCGAGCCGAGTTGGCCCGCCAAGGGATCCATGCCGTGGCGGCTGCCGAGATTATCCTGCCACCGGGGCAGATGCCCCTCCTGGGTTTCGATATCTCCAGGCTACCGGATGGCAACGCCGGCAAGCATCGACTGGTACTGACGCCCTCGACCCGCACCGTCCGACTCGATGGTCGTGAGGCGGTATTGCGCCCACGACCGTTCCAGTTGCTCGAGATTCTGGTCCGACAGCACCGCCGTGGTACACCGATCGTCTCCCGCCACGACCTTTACCGCGAGATGTTCAGTGCTGAGACGTCAGAAACCGCCGTGCGCGGTCTGGTCACGGAACTCCGTGAATTGCTGACGAAGGCGTTCGGTGCCTCGGCAGTATCTGGCTTGGTCGAGACCCGCACTGGGCTTGGCTACGCGCTGGCCGTCCCGCCGCTCAGCGCATGGATCAACGATTAGCCGCATCCGGGCGACCGGGTCAGCAATCCCACAATAGTCCCACACCTCTCCCACCCCTGTGGGAAAGCTGCCCCGGCAGGTTCGGCTGGTCATCAACGACCAGCCGGAGCCGCCCATGCCCTCCCTCAGCTTTGCCGAATTTGAGCCACTTCACCGTATGGCCGGGCGCATGGCGCGCGGCCTGTGCCGCCGTCTCGGGTTGCCAGCACATGAGTCGGAAGACTTTTCCCAGGAACTCCTGACTGATTTCATTGGCCGCCTGCCAGGCTTCGATCCCGATCAGGGCGAGTTGGCAGCGTTCGCGCTGACCTGCTTCCGGCACCGGGTGGCTCTACTCGCCCACCGCACCCATCGGCAGCGTGCGCTGCATCACCCAGTGTCCCTCGACGATCCGCTGCCGGGCGGCGGCAGCGTTGGCAGCCTGTACGCCGAGGCGGACGGCTATGGCGCATGGCTGGGGCAACCAACCGATGCGTTCGCCGAGGTGGAGCGCCGCCTTGACCTCGAGAGCGTCTCCAACGTGCTGACGGACGAGGACGTGCCGCTCTGTGCCGCCCTTGCTCGTGGGGATGTGAACCCTGCCCGTCACGCTGGACTGTCGCGCACCACCGCCTTTCGGCGTGTCAGGGAGTTGCGGTTGCGGTTGTGCACCGCCGGCATCCCCTCGGCGGCGTGAAACAGATTGGTATCAGCCTGGGTAATCATGGCCATGAACACAATCATTTCCCCCCACCACGCCGTTGGAAGCCCCCTCACCGAGGCAGCGCTGTGCGCCTGGCTCGGTGCGGCGGCTCCGGGCAACCGCATCTCCTATCATCGTGGCTTTCTGGCTCGGCAGACCTGCAAGCAGCTCGCCTGCCTGCCGGAACCCGAGCGCATTGCGCTGCTCGGCGTAGCCAGCCGCGCCTGGAAGCTGGCCGAGGCCGGCTTGGCCGATCTTGTGCAGCAACGTCACGACTTCGAGGACTACTCCTACATCCTTGTTGCCCGTCGTCGTCCGCGCCGCGCCGCACCCGCTGTCCTGCCAATCCTGCTCGCGGAGGCCGCGTGATGGGTACGCCACGTCCGAACCGTCCGACTTTGGACACCGTGCGTATGATGCCGGTGGGCGATGTGATTGCACTTCCCTCGGACCATTTGGCCTTGCTCCAGTCCGACGCCCGTGATGCGCTGGAAGCGGCGAAGCGTCTGCAAGACTGGATCGAGGCGGCGATCAGGCTGCGTTACGAGCAGCGCGCGATCGCGGCCCGCGGTGCTGCCGGGAAAGACACAGGAACGGTCCGCTTCGACGACGGCGCGGTCACCATCACCGCCGACTTACCCAAAAAAGTCGACTGGGACCAGCGCCAGCTAGCCGATTTGGCCGATCGAATCCGCGCCGGCGGTGAGAACCCTGGTGACTACGTCGAGGTCAGCTTCAAGGTTGCCGAACGCGCCTATGCCGCCTGGCCCGACCGTATCCGCACGGTGTTCGAACCGGCGCGAACCGTTCGCACCGGACGTCAGACGTTCAAGCTCACGCTGAACGCGGAGGGCATGTGATGGCCCTGCGCATTGTTACCGCCGACGAACGGCTGTCGCACGCGGCGAACAAATCCACCGTCGCACTGTTCGGCCCAACCGGCTCGGGAAAGACCACGCAGCTCAAACACCTGCCGGAGCGGGAGACGGTCTGCATCGACCTCGAGGCCGGGCTAAAATCCGTCCAGGACTGGCGCGGTGACAGCCTCCCCATGCGCACGTTTGCCGATGCCATCGACATCGCCTGTCTCATCGGTGGCGTGAACCCGGCCGCCGGGCCCACCGAATTCTACTCGGAGAACCACTACCAGCATCTGTGCACAGCCTACCCCGACCTGGTCCGGCTCATGGCCGGCAAGTCGATCGTGTTCCTGGACAGCCTCACCGACCTGACCCGGCAGGCGATGGCCTGGGCCAAGGCCCGGCCCGAGGCGTTCAGCGAGAAAACCGGCAAGCCCGACACCCGCGGCGCTTATGGCCTGATGGCGCGCGAGGTAATTGGGCTTCTGAAACATCTCCAGCATGCGCCAGGCAAGACCACCATCATGGTCGGCATCCTGGAGAAGGTCACCGACGAGTTCGGCAAGGCCACCTGGCAGCCGCAGATGGAAGGCGGCAAGGCCGGCCGCGAACTGCCGGGCATCGTCGATCAGGTCGTTTCATTGGCGCTGTTCTCGCGCGATGGCGACGGTCCCTGGCACCACGATCCCGAACGCGGGACCGAGCGCCGCTTCGTCTGCAAGGCCGGCAACGCCTTCGGCCTGCCCGCCAAAGATCGGTCCGGTCGGCTTGACGAGACCGAACCGCCGGACCTCGGCGCCCTCCTCCGCAAGATCAACGCAACCCGCAGCACCCAGGGGTGAACCCATGACCTATGACATGAACGATGCCGAACTGCCGCGCGGGTCGGACCTGATCCCGGATGGCAGTTTCGTGAAGGTGACGATGGCGATCCGTCCCGGCGGCTGTGATGGCCAGGGGGAAACGGATCGCGGCCTGCTCAAGCGCTCCCAGACACCCGGCAGTGATGTGATGCAGATCGACGCGGAGTTCACCGTCACCGTCGGGCCGCATGCGCGCCGGAAATTCTGGCAACTGTTCACGGTCTCCGGCGGCAAGGTGGACGAGAACGGCGTGTCGATCGGCTGGAAAATCTCCAAAGGACAGTTCCGGGCGATGATCGACAGCGCCCTGGGCCTCGATCCGCACGACATGTCCGAGGCCGCCCGTGGCAAGCGCATGTTGCGTGGGTTGGCGGACCTCGCCGGCATCACCTTTGCCGCAAAGGTGCGGGTCGAGCCTGCAAACGATCCACGATACAGCCCCAACAACAGGCTGGACCGGGTGGTGCTGCCAGGGGAGCCGGAATACCGCCGCATCATGGATGGTGAGGCCGTTTCGCCGCAACCCGGCACCCGGCCTGCCCAAGCTGCCACGCAGGCCGCGCCGGCTCCCGCCTGGGCTCCGCCCGCCTGGTCGGGTTCTGGTGCGACGCCGCCCACGACACCGGTGAATACATCTGCCCCGACACCTGCATGGGAGCAGCGTTCCGCGGCGAACGCGGTGCCCGCGTCATCGCCACCCACCGCAGCACCCACAACCGGTGGTCCGTCATGGCTGAACGGTTGAATCGGGCGATGGGGCCATGGCGCGGAAGCGATGGGCAAGGACGCGCAGCGGCGTGCCGGCCCGGGGGATCACGGCGGTTCCCCTGCCGACCACGGCGGCGGATCAGGTGGTACGTCTCGTCTGCGCCCTGTGTGGTCGGGTGGCGAAGGGCTTTGGCTACACACACGAACTCCGCTGGGACGCGTTCCCAAACCACAAGTTCTGCTCGATGGAATGTTGTGATGCCGGCGGTGCACTCGCGCGAAGGAGCGGTGGCATGATCGACAAGACTCCGATGGAGAAGCAGGCGATCAAGGACGCGCGGCGTCCGTTCGCCGCGGTGCTGACGGACCTGGGGCTGATGGCCCCGTTCCACGACCGAACGGCCGCGGACATCGATCGGCTGATCGAGGCCTGCATCGACGGATTCCAGGACTCGGTGCGCCGACAGGCCGCCGCGCGGGATCCGCTCGAGGATGAAATTCCTTTTAACTAGGGGGATATTGCCATGAGTACCGGAGAAATCTGGCGCGATGTCCCCAGCATGCCGCGCGTCCTGGCCAGCAGCGAGGGACGGGTCATGTTCATCCCTTACCGAGGCGCGATGCCAAAGGGCGGAGAGCGCCCTTATGGAGGTGCACCAACGTTTGGGGTATGGAACAAGGCTGATGGCCGGTTCATCATCGTAATAGATGGACACACATGGAAGATCGCCCGGCTCGTCGCGGAGGCCTTTCATGGTCCGACGCCCTTCGAGGGTGCGGTCGTCATGCACCTCGATGAGAACGCCGCGAACAACCGGGCGAGCAATCTGCGATGGGGGACGCAGAAGGAGAATTTGAACGCTCCCGGCTTTCTTGATTATTGCCGGACGCGGACGGGGGAGAACAACCCGGTTGTTAAAGGACGACGAAAGGCGGGTATGCCATGCTCGACCTGAACCATCGGTCCGGTCTCGTTTATGGGCGTGCCGCCCTCACACCCGGCGACGCCGCCGTCAGAATCAATGCGCACATCGATATGGCACTGGTCGCGCGGAATCAGCGTCAGAAACCGCGCGACTATCTCGGTGGCAGTCGCGTTGGTGAAGCCTGCACACGCAAGCTGGTCTATGAGGTCGGCCACACAGCCAAGGACCCAGGCAAGGACTTCGACGGTGGCATTCTGCGCATTTTCGACGCCGGGCATCAGTTCGAGGACCTCTCGATCCGCTGGCTGAAGGAAGCCGGCTTTGAGATTCGCGATCGCGGCCGCGACGGCGAGCAGATCGGCTTCAGCGTGGCGGGCGGCAGGCTACGGGGGCATGCCGATGGCGTCATCGTCGCCGGCCCGAATGTCGGTATCCCCTGGCCTGCGCTTTTCGAACACAAGGCGCTCGGGTCGAAGTCCTGGAACGATCTGGTCAAGCGAGGCCTGCGACACTCCAAGCCAGTCTACTTCGCGCAGGTGCAGCTCTACATGGCGTATCTGCACCTGGATGTCGCACTGCTGACCGCGCTGAACCGTGACAGCCTGGCACTCCATCACGAGGTCGTGCCGTTCGACGCCAGCGAGGCACAGCGCCTGTCCGATCGGGCGGTCGACATCCTGCGCGCGGCGGATGCTG
>Ga0082335_1003911_pt1 | contig 23495 bp, 33 predicted proteins | sample Subgrocontami58m_FD_72375 | JGI IMG/M metagenome (GOLD analysis project Ga0082335, IMG submission 72375) | Subsurface groundwater microbial communities from S. Glens Falls, New York, USA - GMW37 contaminated, 5.8 m (SPADES assembly) (version 2) ...
CAAACGCACTAAGTAAGTTGTCATTCCTGCGGATAGTAAGCAGGAATCTATAGGTTACAAAAGTGGATTCCCGCTAAAGGCATGCGGGAATGACAGACCATTAAATGCGTTTGTATTAGTATCCTCCAGCAATTGCAGGGATGATGGAAACCTCGTCGCCGTCCTTGATGCCTGTATCCTCACCCTTCAGGAACCTTATATCCTCCTCATTGATGTAAATATTTACAAAACGCCTGACCTTGCCGTTCTCGTCACAAATCCTGTCTTTAATCCCCTTGTATTTATTGTCTAAATTTGTTATCAATTCCCGGACATTACTTCCCTCGCAATCCACCTCTGCCTGATTTCCTGTTACCTTCTGTAACGGTGTAGGTATCCTCACCCTTGCACTCATCTCTGAACCACTCCTTTCTTCAAATATTCCTCAAATGCCTCTAAACTCGGTTTTATCTTATATGGCTTGCCGATGTGGTCATAAACAGCCTCCTGGGTCTTCAAGCCATTCCCTGTAATGCAGATCACTATGGATTCATTTCTTGAAATCCTTCCTTCTTCAAGTAATTTCTTAGTCGCAGCAACTGTTACGCCGCCGGCAGTTTCTGTAAATATACCTTCAGTCCTTGCGAGTAACTTTATACCATCTACTATCTCGCTATCTGATGCATATGCCCCATATCCACCGCTTTCCCGAACAGTCTGCATGGCATAATATCCATCTGCCGGGTTGCCAATTGCAAGTGACTTGGCTATAGTCTTTGGTTTTACGGGCCTTATAATATCGCTCTTTTCCCTGATAGCAGTGACTACAGGTGAACACCCTTCTGCCTGGGCGGCATAAATTTTGGTCTTCACCTCACTGACAAACCCTAACTTATGGAATTCATTTAATGCCTTCCATATCTTTGAGATTAAAGACCCACCTGCAACCGGGACTATAATATTCTGAGGGGCACGCCACCCCAATTGTTCTGCTATCTCGTATCCATATGTCTTTGAACCTTCAGCATAAAACGGGCGGATATTGATATTTACAAATGCCCACTTATGCTTACTCGCTATCTCTGCACAAAGCCTGTTTACCTCATCATAAGTCCCTTCTATCGCTATCAGGTTAGGCTCATATATGAGTGATGCAACGATCTTTCCCATCTCAAGGTCAGCAGGGATAAATACAAATCTCTTTAAGCCTGCAAGTGCAGAATGGGCACAGACAGAATTTGCCAGATTGCCGGTAGATGCACAGGCAACAGTATCAAAACCAAATTCTTTTGCCTTGGACAATGCTACAGCAACCACCCTGTCTTTAAATGATAGGGTAGGGTGGCTTACTGAGTCATCCTTGATATAAAGTTCTTTTACCCCGAGTTCCTTAGCAAGATTCCTTGACTTAATCAATGGCGTAAATCCGGTATTTAATCCATCAGTCGGCTCGCCATCTATCGGCAGTAGTTCTTTATATCTCCATATGCTCTTTGGACCATTCTCTATTTTCTTCCTGCTTAAGGATTTACCTATAGCCTCATAGTTATAGTTCACCTCTAATGCCCCAAAGCAATACTCACATACATATATCGGTGACTTGGGATATTCCCTACCGCATTCCTTACATCTCATTCCTTTAACATGTGACATATAACCTCTCTTGATGACAACTGCTCACTGTAAACTATTAACTGTAAACTTATTTCATGCCTTTCTAATAAGCAGCCTGTATACTTCCCCTATCTTCTGGACATCTATGACCTGGTGGCCCTCTTCTTTTATACTTCTCGGGACACTCCTTATCGGCTCACCATCATCAAGAAATACCTCAAGGACCTGGCCGCTTTCCATATCCTCTAATACGAGTTTGGTCTTTACAAAATTTATAGGGCATAGTTCTCCATGCAAATCAATACTATTATCAGGCTTTATTTCTGTCACTTTAACACATCCTCCTTGAATTTATGGACACCAAGACGCCGTATAGTCTGGCCGATTCTCTCTCTCCCGATGCCACTCTCCTTATACCACTCTACTGTCTTTTCTATTATCTCAAACGTCTTATCCTCACTCACGAGGTCAGCTACTTTGAATGACTCTAATGGGTGTCTCCCGTGCTTTCCACCAACACGTATTGCCCAGCCTCTCCTGTTTTCCATCCATGACTCTGTAGGGCACACCCTGATACAATCAGCACAGTAGATACACTTAGATTTATCATATACAGGCTTACCATCTTTATCAGAGACTATCGCCCCCTCCTGGCACGCCTTGGCACAGAGAGTGCAGCCTACGCAGGTCTCTTCATTCCATTTGGGTTCCATCTGCCCCTGAAATCCCAAATCTGCCTCTGTGGTTCTGAAACAATCAATAGGACATCCTGAGAGAGATATCTTGAACTTGTGATGGTCTGTAGGCATACCAAAAAATTTCTCATCAATAGCCAAGCACCATTTCTGGACATCCATTAATCCATTGGGGTTATACTCGCACCCAGAGCACGCAGTAGGAACCCGAACGCGTGGCCCGCAGGAAGCTATCTTCTGTCCTATCTCTTCAAGTTCCTTTCTCAAATTATCAATGTTCTTGATATTGACATAAGGTATCTCTACAGACTGGCGGACACTGAGGTGGACATAATCTGCCCCGTATTTTTCTGCCACCTCAACTATCTTCTTCATCTTCACGAGCGACAATCTGCCACCCGGAACCCTGAGCCTGACTGTAAATAGGTCCTTCTGCCTCTGTTTAATCAAACCACCTGACTTCATCTCAGCCAGATTTATCTTTGTATTTTTGTCTTCTAAAAATTGGTCCACTCTTTTTCTCCTTTAGACTCTCGACTCTTAAGACTCTATTGCTTTATTAAGTAACGTTTGCTGCTTTTTAGTCATTCCCGTGAAACCTGTCCCCGACTACGATTGGGGAACGGGAATCCAGGAATTAAACATGGGTATGCTGGATTGTCCGGTCAAGCCGGACAATGACAAAATCATCATCAGAAACTAATGTCACAGAGTACTAGACTCTTTAGACTTTATTTAACACGTCCTGTCCTTGCCCCCTGCCTTTGCCTTATAGAGGGACTGGTCTGCCTTCCTGATGAGGTCTTCACTACCTACACCATCAAAAGGATAAGCTGCTACACCAAAACTCAAAGTAACCTGTGCAACCTTACCAGAGATTGAAAATCTCTTATTCTTCACAATCTTCCTGATGCGTTCTGAGGCATTGATAGCCCCGTCTCTGCCTGTTTCAGGCATAACAATAATAAATTCTTCGCCTCCATATCTACAGATAAGGTCAACTTCGCGTAATGTATTCCTTACCAACTTAGACATCTCTATTAGTACCTTATCACCCTGAAGATGTCCGTATCTATCATTTATCATCTTGAAATCATCAATATCAAACATGACTAAAGAAAACATTTTATTATATCTCTTTGACCTTCTAATCTCTTCCTCAAGACATTCCTTGAAATGTCTGCGCGTGTAAAATTTTGTCAATTCATCAGTAATTGCCAATTCCTGTGCCCTTTCATGGCTCAGTGCATTTCCTAACCCAACGGCAGATTGATTCCCGATAAGGGAAAAGAGCTTCAAATCAGCCTCGTTAAAATCCTCTAATCCGTCTGCGCGTGCAATTCCCAAAAGGCCTAACTTCTTATTTTTAGACTTCAGAATGATGACCTTACAATAACTCACCTTACTCCTTTTGGAACCCTTCCTTACAAGATTGGCAGATTCCCCTTTCCATTTAAATACCAATCTTTTTCTATCTAAAGGAATGGATAACTCTTTTTTAGCCATATGGAAGAGCCTTGAATTAAAATTGTCTACAAAGCGCTTGTTTGAAGGGTGCATCAATTCTATCACCAGTTCGCCCCCTCCCTCTTCCCCGCATAAAAGTATGCCGCTTATATCATATTTAAGGACACCTTTCATCAGGTCCATAATAGCCGTTACCATCTCAGTATGGTCTAAAATAGCACTTACTGCCCTGTAAGCCTCTTTAACTATAGTAAGGGTATAGAGCTTCTCATCTATTATCCTGTTTATATCGGATATTGCCCTATCCCTTCTCTTTATAGCCTCTTCTAATCTATTTAATTCCTGGCGCAGGTCTCTTGGACCTTTATCTTGCATGGTTTACCCATAATCCTTTGCTCTTCCTCATGTTTGCAGGAAGTTGCTTCAATTCATCCCTATACTTTGTCACTGTCCTGATAGACATGTTTATACCCATAGAAAGAATCTCTTTCCTTATCTGGCTGTCTGTTACAGGGTTATCAGGAGATTCTTTCTCAATCAATCTATTTATCGTCTCTTTTACAACCTCAACAGAGACAACCCTCCCTTCCTTATCATTCTTCATGCCGCGGGTAAAGAAATATTTCAATTCAAATAACCCCTGGGGTGTATCTATGTATTTGTTAGAAGTAATCCTGCTTACAGTAGATTCATGCATACTAATCGCGTTGGCTACCTCCTGTAAAGTCATAGGCTTAAGGTAAGGTAACCCCTTATCTAAAAATTCCTTCTGGGAATTCACTATCGCTTCTGTAACCTTATATATTGTCTTTTTCCTATACTCCACATTTCGCATAAGCCAGATAGCTGAACTTAACATACCTTTCAGATATTTTTGCGTTGATTCATCCCCACCCTTTTCCCTTAACATCTTCTTATATTGTTTATTTAGTTTTAGCCTCGGTATCTCCTCATCATTGAGAATAATTACATATTCACCATCCATCTTCTTCAGGAAAATATCCGGTGTGATATAGGACGCCCTTTCAGCAGAGAGTGACTTTCCGGGCTTTGGCTCTAAGGTAGATATGATATTGACAGCAGCATAAACCTCCTCTAAAGGAACTGAGAGCGCATTTGCAATATCACGGTATTTTCTCTTCTCTAACTTCTCAAGGTAGTTTTCAATAATCTTTGCAGGTGTGGAATGTTCCAATCTCCTGCTCTTAATTTGCAGGAGCAAACACTCCTTAAGGTTCCTGGCACCTACGCCCACAGGGTCAAAGGACTGTATAAGTGCCAATACCTTTTCTGCTTCAAGGAGGCTAACCTCTAATGCCTTTGCAATCTCAGCAACCGAGGTCTGGAGGTAGCCATTGTCATCTATACAACCGATAATGTGCTCCCCTATGAGAAATTCTTCCTGGACTGATGTGGACAACCTCAATTGCCCAGTAAGGTGTTCCTGAATGGTAGGGGACCTGATAGCAGAGACATCTAAGGAGAAGTCGCGTTTCCTTGCAGTTTCATCTTTATCCCTGTTTTCCATATCGCCATTCTGGAAATATTCCTGCCCTTTATCATCAAGTTCTGATAATCTATCAAGGATAGAATCAACACTTTCCTCTTCTTTTCCTTCTCCTATATTCTCTTCAGTCCTTGTCTCTTCACCCTCTTCTATACCCTCAGATTCTTCACCCTCTTGTGCCTCTTCTAATAAAGGATTCTTTACCATCTCCTGTTGCAGCAATACCTTAAGTTCCAAAAGAGGTATTTGTAACAGATGCAGAGCCTGCTGCATCTTTGGGGTAAGAGTCATCTTCTGAAGTTGTTTCTGAACCAATCTTAATTCATTCTTATCTACCATAATTATTTTCCATTACAATAAATTATACCACATTAATACCTTGAAGTCAACGACCGATAGAGACTTTCATTGTCCTCAATCTTTCACTATATATCGGGAATCTATTTACCAATTTTGTCACTTTATCTCTTACCTCTATAGCAGTCTTTTCTGGAGAATTTGAACTCAATATTTCATCTATTAAAACAGATATCCCGGACATCTCCCCCGCTCCCATCCCCCTTGTAGTCACTGCAGGTGTGCCAATCCGTATACCACTCGTGACGAAAGGTCCCTTAGTATCAAATGGTATAAGATTCTTATTAACTGTAATCCCACCCTTATCCAGAACAGATGCCGCCTCTTTTCCTGTTATGCCTTTAGATATAAGGTCAACTAAGAAAAGGTGATTATCAGTGCCGCCTGATACTATCCTGTATCCGCGGGATTTAAGTCCTTCTGCTAATTTAGCGGCATTTTCTATTACACGCAGTTGATATTCTTTAAACTCCGGAGACATCGCCTCTTTAAATGCAACTGCCTTGGCTGCTATCACGTGCATGAGTGGGCCACCTTGAATGCCAGGGAATACCTGCGTATCTATCTGTTTTGCAAATTCCTTCCTGCACAACACCATACCACCTCTTGGCCCCCTCAATGTCTTATGTGTAGTAGTTGTAATAAACTCAGCATACTCGTTTGGGCTCGGATGAACCCCTGCAGCCACTAACCCTGCGATATGAGCCATGTCAACTAATAATAATGCCCCTACCTTGTCTGCAATCCTCCTGAATTCTTTAAAATCTATTACCCTGGAATATGCAGATGCCCCTGCAATTATCATCCTGGGTTTGTGGAGTTTGGCTAAATGGAGGACCTCATCATAATCTATCCTTTCATCTTTTCTATTAACACCATAGGTTACCACCTTGAAATATCTTCCGGAGAAGTTATGCGGATGGCCATGGGTAAGGTGTCCTCCACACGCTAAATCCATGGACAGTATCGTATCGCCTATCTTCAATACTGCAAAGAATACTGCCATATTAGCCTGTGCGCCAGAGTGAGGCTGGACATTGGCATGGTCTACAGAAAAAAGCATTTTGGCACGTTCAATTGCCATGCTCTCCACTTTATCTACATATTCACACCCATCATACCACCTTGATAGGGGATAACCTTCAGCATATTTATTAGTTAAGACAGACCCCTGAGCCTCCATGACTTCTTCACTTGCAAAATTTTCTGAGGCAATAAGTTCAATGTTGGAATTTTCACGAACAGTTTCATTATAAATAGCGTCAAAGACCTCAGGGTCAGTAAATCTTAAATTGCTCACGCCCTCTCACCAAATACCTTCTTTTCAATCTCTGCTATCTGTTTGACCCTTCTCCTGTGGCGAGTCTCTGTAGAGAAATCAGTTTCTAACCATACATCCAATATCTCCTGGGCACTTTTTAGAGAAACAAACTCAGACCCCATCACAAGCACATTTAAATCATTATGCTCACGCGATAACTTAGCAGTTTCTATATCCTGACATACCCCTGCCCTCACACTATGGAGTTTATTGGCAACTATGGAGATGCCAATGCCTGTCTTACAGATTAATACGCCTCGGTCAAAGCCTTCTTTACTGACCGCATAGGCAACCTTATAGCCAAACTCAGGATAGTCACTTGGGGAATTATCCTTAGCGCCAAAGTCTGTTACGCTATGCCCCATACTTTTTAGAAAATCTATCAAATGAGCCTTCAACTCAAACCCTCCATGGTCAGCCCCAATGCCTATCTTCATAACAATTTTATCAGCCTATCTAACGATTCTTTAATCAGATTGAAAGATGTCTGATAAGCCTCTATTGACTGGCCTATAGGGTCAGGTATACCTGTGCCACTACTATTCTCTACAGTCTCAGCCCCTTCCCCATAATCCGCCAGCAGGAATACCTTATCTTTACAATCTGCCCACTTATCCAATATATAATCTTTATGAATCTTTTCCATAACGAGTATAATATCTGACTCCTTTATTGCATCATCTGTCAGGGGGCGTGTAATGTGCCTTGATATATCTACCCCTCCCTTCTGGCAGACCTCTACAGCATTCTTACTTGGCCCAAATCCTGGTATAGCGAATATACCAGATGATGATACCTTAATGTCGTTTCTATCCTTTAGCATCTCCTTCATCAGCCCTTCAGCCATCACGCTCCGGCACGTATTCCCTGTGCAGACAAAGAGTATAGTTTTAACGCTGAACATACTTTAAATATATCATAAATTTATTCATTTTGCAAGAAAAAACTGCAAAATAAATTAGACTCTTCGCGGAGTTTACACTGAGTGAAGCGAATGTGCTCAGAGTGACATTATTGTATTGTCATTCTGAGGCGCAGCCGAAGAATCTCAAAAAGGAAATTCCTATACACTTAAATTAAATTTTCCCTTGCTTTCTAACAGTATTTGTGATAGTATTTAAAATATTGAAAGGGGGGTAATATGGAAATGGAACATTTTCCGAGTAATCACATGCATAAGAAACCTAAGGGGGTAAGTTTTTGGGTAGCAGTGATTCTGGGGATAATACTTGTGGGAAGTGTCTTTGTAAACATGATACTCTTCCTGGGTCTTGTCATGAACTTCTCTCCAGAATCCGTAACACCGCAAAGAGAACTCCAGTACCATGAAAAACCCGTCTCCGGGACAGGTAAAGATAAGATAGTTATGCTCCCTATTAATGGCATCATTTTAAGTGGAAGCCATACCAATTTCTGGGGGATAAGACAGGAGGGAATGGCAGAGACAATAACACAGATGTTGAAGCAGGCTAAAGAAGACGAGGATGTAAAAGCCATTCTTCTGGATATAGATTCACCCGGAGGAGGCATCACTGCATGTGACATCATCCACAAAGAGTTATTGAAATTCAAGGAAAGTGGTAAGAAGATAGTGGCGTGCATGGAGGATGTAGCAGCCTCTGGAGGTTATTATATAGCAGCACCTGCTGATAAGATAATAGCTCACCCGACTACTGTCACAGGCAGTATCGGTGTAATTATGCAGTTAGCCAATATAGAAGGGTTATACCAGAAGATAGGGTTTAGGGATGTAACGATAAAATCAGCAGAAAAGAAGGATATTGGCTCGCCAACACGCCCGATGACAGAAGAGGAAAGGACATTATTGCAGGGGATAATAGACGAGATGCATGCAAGATTTACAGAGATAGTAGACGACGGCAGAGAAAACTTAGGTATTGAAGAGGTCAGGAAATTAGCAGATGGAAGTATATATACAGGGACGCAGGCAAAACTTAACGGGCTCGTGGACGAAATAGGATATATAGATGATGCCATTGAGACTGCAAAAAAATTAGCCAATGTGGAAAAGGCAAGAGTGATAAGGTATGAGAAGCCTTTTACCATTAGAGACATATTCAGAATTGCATCATCCAGACTCATCATGGGTAACCCGGCTATTAATATAGATATGGGAAACTTATTGAAAGACGGGACGCCCCGCCTTATGTACCTATGGAGTCCGTAGCAGAAGGGCTTCTTTAATTATAGACTTGACAAAATTCAGGTCAAAAGGCTTGGTTATAAAATCAAATGCCCCAAGTCCCATTGCTTTCTTGGCTAACTCAATCGTTCCATAACCGGTTAGGATAATAATAACGATACCGGCATCACTCTTTTTAATCATTTTCAAGATTTTAATCCCATCCATTTTGGGCATCTTTATATCAAGAAATATTACATCTATTGGGTTTTCTTTTGCAATCTTCAGCCCTTCTATTCCATCCAAAGCAGTATAGACTGTATAGCCCTCTTCCTGTAATATCTTGCTGAAAATCCTGCACGTTGTCTCTTCATCATCAATAATCAGAATATTCGCTCTTTCCATCTTACTTTTTCCTTTTCTTTTTCCGTGGAAGGATTATCTGCAAAATCCCATTTCTAAAAATCTCTTCTGTCTTCTCAATATCTACATCTGGTGGCAGTTCAATCTCCTTATGGAATTCCTGCTCTTCGTATTTAGCCTGGATAATATATTTATCATGTTTTATACTAAGGTCTACGTCCCCTTCTCTAAAACTCCCCATATCTATTATAATCTGGACCTCTTTTGCCTCTTTGAACACGTCAATCAGCGGCTCTTTTAACTTCTTAAAAATCGGCTTTGTCTCATACCTCCATTCCCTTGGTTTCTTAAATATGGAAGGCTTAAAGTCCTCTTTTGTGGCAGGTTGGCTACCTGCGCCCATCTTTCCGAAGCCTAACTTTATAGAAGGCAATTTGGTTACGGCACGGGAAGTACTCCTTTTCTCCCATACATCCCTCATAGTCCTTGCTGGGATAGACCTGACCATGGATTACATTAAATTTCCTAAAGGGCCTAAATCCATATTAAGGTCTTCATCCTTAAGTCCAAATATTTCTTTCATATCACTCCCTTATCTTAACCAATATCGCATTCTTTCTAAATTCTTCCTCATTAAAAAAACAACTATCTCCCTGACAATACTCCCATAAAATCTTATAGGCTTTATTTACCTCATCAAATTCTTTCTCTATACCATCTGTATCAGGATTTTTATCAGGATGGGAAGAAAAGGCTGCCGCCTTATATGCTCTCTTAATCCCATCTCTACTTGCGAAATCATTCAAAAGCCCTAACTTCTTTCTTGCCCAATCCAAATCTCTGAATTGTATCTTTTTTATCTCAAGTGTGTAAAAACTATATGGGGGAAGCGGGCCAATGCATCTAAAATTTAACTCATCGTGAAATTTAGTATTTATCTCATCTATCCTTTTATAGAAATCTCCTTGCCTGGCTTTATTTAGCAAAAAGGCTATATTAATAACCATCTTATCATCCATAAGCTCATGGATTTTGACGTCTTGACTAACACCCTTTAGAACATTTTGTATCTCCTGAACGCATCTTTCTCTTTTTCCATCAAGGCCACCTTTAATCATAACCCCTAATTTAATCTGGTCGTCTACAGTTATCCCTTTGGGGTTAGATAATAGATTTTCTTTAAATTCCTTGATTTCTCCCTCCTCACCAACCCCTTTGAGAATGGAATTAAAATCCTCCCAGGTTGCAACTACGTCTATCTCTATTTTACCATTTATTTTTTCTATTAAATCCTTTATGAGGCAATATCCTTTATGTAAGATATCCTTAACCTCTACCTCATCCTGAGCGAATGTCCCAAATCTCACAGGAATAATCGTATCCCCCAGATTCATTATCCTTTCTATTACACTTTGATGGCCAACTAATAGTCTTACTGAATCATCCTTGCGCAAATGGGTATAATCAACCATCTCAGCATCGCACACTACAGCTGATATATCTTGAAAAGGTATCGTATATACCCTTTTAGTTCCATTTTCCCATTCTTCTGAGGAATTCTTCGGAATAAAAAGGTGAAAGGCTGTATTAGAATTCATAACCCCATAAATATATTTTCCTCTTTCTATCATAAAATCCTGTTTACTGCTAAAGGAATTTTCTATTTCCTCTAAAATTTTAGTCATTTTTACCCCCCTTTTGGTTACAAATTAATTTAATAGCCTCTTCAAAATGCTTCTTTGATATTTTTAACTCTGGATTTTGACTCTTGTCCTTCGGCTCTTGACTCTTTGGATTCTGGACTTTAGCTTTGCATGCTTCGCTAGATTCTTTAGACTCTATATATTCCCTTATTGCAAGCATAGAAGCTTTCCTGCATATAAGTTCAATGTCAGAGCCTACCTTACCTTCGGTCTCCTTTGCTAACTTTTTCAAATCAACGTCCTTAGTAAGTGGTTTGTTTTTTGTATGTATCTTGAATATATCTTCCCGCGTTGCTTCATCTGGCTCAGGCAACTCAAACAAGATATCAAATCTCCCGCTTCTTAAGAGGGCAGGGTCAACCATATCCAATCTATTAGTCGCTGCCAAAACCACTACTCCCTTAAGTTCCTCAATCCCGTCCATCTCAGTCAAGAATTGACTAACAACTCTTTCAGTAACATGCGTAGAATTTCCACCGCCAGACCCTCTGATAGGAACCAGAGATTCTATTTCATCAAAAAATAAGATGGTGGGCGATGCCTGTTTTGCTATCTTAAAAACCTCACGTATCCCCCGCTCACTTTCTCCAACATACTTGGATATAAGAGCGGGTCCTTTTACAGAGATAAAATTAACCCCGCCTTCATTAGCCACTGCCTTTGCCAATAGCGTCTTTCCTGTCCCAGGGGCACCATAGAGGAGTATCCCCTTGGACGGGGTTGTATTTACCTTCTTAAAAATATCCGGATACTTAATAGGCCACTCTACTGCCTCTTTCAGTTCTTCTTTTATATCCTCTAATCCACCCACATCCTCCCATTTTACATCTGGCACTTCCACAAATACTTCTCGTATCGCTGAGGGTTCTACCTCCTTCATCGCATCTAAGAAATTATCCATCGTTACTTCTAACTTCATTAAGGTCTCATAAGGTATGTCAGCCAGTTCAAAATCTATGTTTGGTAAAATCTTTCTTAAAGCAGACATCGCTGCTTCCCTCGCCAATGCCTCTAAATCCGCACCTACAAATCCATGAGTAATCTCAGCCAGTTTTTCTAAATCCACGTCTTCTGTCAATGGCATACCTCTTGTATGAATCTGTAAAATTTCTAACCTTCCATTTTTACCCGGAATAGGAATTGTTATCTCCCTATCAAATCTGCCTGGCCGCCTCAGGGCTGGGTCTATTGTATTAGGCAGGTTTGTTGCAGCAATGACTATTACGTGTCCCCTGGATTCCAATCCATCCATCAATGCCAGAAGTTGGGCTACTACCCTGCGTTCAACCTGTTTCTCAGCACCCATCTCTTCCCTTTTTGGAGCAATAGACTCAATCTCATCCAAAAATATTATGGCAGGTGCATGTGCCTGCGCCTCTTCAAATATTGAACGGAGGCGCGCCTCACTCTCTCCATAAAATTTCCCCATTATCTCAGGCCCGCTGATACTGGTAAAATATGCGTCTGTTTCATTAGCCACCGCACGGGCGATTAATGTCTTTCCTGTACCAGGGGGACCATGGAGAAATACCCCTTTTGGTGCATCTATTCCTAATCTCTCAAATATCTGGGGATACTTTAAGGGGAGTTCTATCATCTCTCTAATCCTTTGAATCTGTGTATCAAGTCCCCCGATATCTTCGTATGAAATTTTGGCTGGCCTCTTTTCGCCGGGTTCTTTTGTCTCCATCTTTATCAAGGTAGTTGGTTTTACAAGGACTACGCCATCAGGACTGGTATCCAATACCTTGAAGTCACATGACCTTGAACCAAAAAGCACAGCCCTGACCCTATCACCGGCAGTAACAGGGAGACCATCTATGAGTGAGCCGATATATTTGGTATCTTTATCTCTTTGGAGTAGACCAGATACAGTTAATGGGGAGAGTACTATTTTATTGGCAGGTTGGTAGTCAATTTTGCGAATCTTTGCCTTTTCATCTATTCCAATCTGTGAATTTTCCCTCATTATCCCATCTATTTGAATAATCTTTTTCCCTCTCTCTTCAGCATAACAAGGCATCACCTTGGCAGGGGTTTTCCTTTTACCCTCAATCTCTATAATCTCACCTACTTCTACGCCTAAATCCTTCATATCCTCCGGGTCAATCCTGGCAATCGCCCTGCCTACATCCTTTGGTAAAGTCTCTTTAACCCTTAAGGTCAGAATTATGTTTTCCTTTTTCGCCACGTTACACCTCTTTCTAAGAATAAGTTATTTCGCCTTTAGATTCTCTTCCAGGAGTTCTAATCGTTTTTTAATCACTATATTCTCTTTTTCTATCGCGGATTCTCTTGCTTTTGTAGATAAGTAAGAATCTTGCTGCCACCAGTTTATGCCCATCTCCATCGCCTTATCAACAGAGGCAACCAAGAGCCTTATCTTGATATTAAGAAGGTCAACATCGGCAAGTTGAATCTTAATATCTCCGGCAATCACAATTCCCTTATCCAAAACCCTCTCTAAGATATCCGCAAGATTAGTAGCCTGAATTGCGTGAACCATTTTTGCTTCAGCCATAAAATCCTCTCTTTCCTATGCATTGTTTTTTTTCATTCACATTAAATCTCCTAAAGGTCCTAAATTTATATTTAGTTCTTCATCTTTAAGGCCGAATATTTCTTTTAACTCCTTCATCTTATTTTCTAATTTCATCAGGGTTAAACCAATCTCTTCTATCTCTCCATCAGATAAAGAACCGCCCTCTATTCTTCTCATTGCCTGTTTCTCAAGCAACTTCCTGATTAATTCTACAAGCGTAAGGACTAATTTTGCCAACCCTTTCTCTACATTTTTAGGGTCAATATTAATCCTGTCGGGATTGGCATCTTTTACTTCCTCTGGCTCTTTAATGGTTATTACTACGGATGTCTTATCCATTTTAACTCGGCTCCTGCATCGGGCCTTCAATCGGTGCTCCTCTTAAGCGTTCCATTGTATCTACTGAGCTAAGTAAGACCTTTAATCCTAAGTATATAAGGTCTACATCAGCCACCGAAATAACTATATCCCCTGAAATAACTACGCCTTTATCTAAAACACGATCCAATACTTCTAAAAGAGTTGTATCCTTAGATTTCAAAACAACATCATTCATTTTTTATGGCCTTTTTGTTATTTAGAGGGCAAAAATTATACGGTGGCCAGGGACCGGTACAATCAAAGAAAAGTCCTCTGCCAGTATATTCTGTCCTGAGCCCATCTACTATATTAAGAAAATCTACTACCTTATTTTTATCAATTAAAAAGGAGGAATTTAAAATCATCTCATCTTTATTCTCGGTTACCTCTTTGGGTAGTAATTTATTAATACATGCCTCCAGAGATTTCTCTCTTAACCTATCAAAACCTGCCTGACCATACTCATTAAGTTTCTTATTCACTAATGTATTTAGCAACTCTTCTTTTTTCTTTCTTAAAAAGAATGCTTTGCCTGGTGAAGAAGAGTTAATCTCTCTATCTGTCTTTAAAATCTCCTCATCTTCTCTGACAATATAATTTCTTAATCTTTTCACATCGCAATAAACCTTGGCGCCCCATTCCTCTTTGCCTCCTAATCTTTTTAAATTTTCCTTGAATTCCTCCGCACGTTTCTCTAAACTCATCTTTAGGCTATCTTCACTGTAAAACAAGGTCGCAAACTTAAAAGGAATTACACATGCCCCATTCATAATCTCTTCTATCACCTTCTCGTGTATACCAGCCTTAATCCCTATCCATTCCATATCACTCAAATTCTTCCTCAAGTTCTCCTCACTAAACTCATTATCTGAGACAATACTTATCACAGCATAAATACCTTGATAATAAATAAAATGGAGTTTATTATCAATCAATTTTTCTACCCTTCTTAATTCTGGAACTTTTTCTGTAACACAATACAAATATATAAGGTCTCGCTCACTTAATTCCATATTTATGTTCCTTATTATTTTATTCTCTTGGGCTAAGCTGGCCCTTCCGCTCGTAGGCTTCAACTTCTAAATTTTCATTCAATTTAACCCCATAGATATTCCTATCCTGAACCCGTGTAGGAAGCCCAAGTGACTTAATAAATGAACTCTCCTCATATACTTCTGCCTCAGTTTCCCAGTTATCACTATCCTTTGCAGCCTTAATCACCTTTACATCCTGGACATTGAGAGTTTTCTTTAAAAATTCTGCAACTGCTTTTTTTGCCTCTTCTATATTGGCCATTTTCACACCTCCTCCTTTGCCTTCCTAATAGCGTCCAATCTTGCTAAAAGTTCTTTCTCCTGTCTATTATATTCTTCTTCGCTTATCTCATCCATTTCAAATTTCAGTTGTAATTCCATAAGTTTCTCTTTTATACGACCTTCATCTGAGAACTCTTTCTCTACTACCTCATTTATCTTTTTTCCTAACCAAACTACACCCTTCAATGGTGCAAGCAATATATCATCTATTATAAACATCTTTAATCCTACGAGGATAGACCTTACCCATTCCACATAAGGGAAGGGTCTAATACCTTCCCGTCTCTATTACCAGATTAATAAAATTAAATGGTGGCAGTGTCCCTACATACTTAAATTTTATCTTGTCGCCATATTGTGCATCAAGTCCCTGGACACTTTGGTCAAACTCCGGCTCATTATCTTCGGTTACTAAAAAGGCGGCATTTAAAACCATCCTTTCGCCATAGGTATTATTTGTTTTTATTTCTTCTGCTATAGGCCTCAAGATATCTAATATCGCTTCTTTAGACACTTGCTTTTCTTTCTCTAATGCCTGTTCCACCATTTCCCCTATCTCCATACGTTGATAGTAGGTCTTCTCTGGAGGATTAGAGGCTATCACTTCCTTAAGATTTTTGATGTCTGCGTATTTTTCTAATATCTCTTTGTATATAATCTCCTCTTTAAATACTGCTTTAAGTCCGAGTTCTTTTTTACCCTTAAATTTATTTAACAAATCTTTAAATGCATCGTGCTCTTTTTCTAATATCTTCTTAACCTTATCTTCGTCTTCGGCGATTGTGGCAAATCTCACTGGCAGAACTGTATGCTCTTTCATTGCCTCCTCAATTGCCTTTTCATGGGCAATTGTATTTTCCCTTGATACTGGATAATTTATAAGAGATGAGTTACTCACCACTGCGGATATATCATTAAAACAGATAGTATATAACTCATCGCCTCTTGAGCCAATTCCCATTGGTCCGAAATTCCTTCCCTGGGATGTAGCGATAATACAATAAATGTATTTGCCTTCCTTTTCCATCGTTAACCTCGTGCCTTAACTAAATAAGAAACTATTAAAATTACTCAGGGCTTCAATGTCTTTAACTTCGCGAGATTGTAAGGCTGCAATAGTCATCTTTAAGTTAGAAAATTTTCCCCTGATTTGAGTTATATATATTTGCTGCTCTTTTTGTCTTTCTCTACAAAACAGACAATCCCTTGATTCTAAGACATTATTTATTATTAATTGCCGGACCTTTATTCCATATTTATTTAAACTCTGTAATAATCTTCCTGTTTCCATGATAGCCATATCTTCTGGAATAGTTACTGCAATAAATTCGCATCTTTTTTGATCTCTTAGCAAGTCTTCTATTCTCTTTACCGTCTTCTTCATCTCTACCAGAAAATCATCGCCTTCATCAGGATTATACTTTCCAGAAAATGTCTCTACCATATACCTGTATTTCCATCGCATTTTACCTAAAACCTTAATCCACTCATCTAACAATTCCGGCAGAGTCAAAAGCCGAAGAGCATGACCAGTGGGCGCAGTGTCCACAATGTATTTATCAAATTTTGCTTCTTCTATTAAATCTACAATAGTCTTAAATCCCATTACCTCATCAATCCCTGGAATGGGTAAGGCAAAAAGGGAATCAATATCTTCATGGTCTAAATAAGTAGAGGTATCAAAGATTTTCTTTATCTGGTCTTTATATTTTAGTTTAAATTGGGAAAGGGCTTTTTGCGCATTTACTTCTAGTCCGCTTAAATTGTTTGCACCCTTTACTTGCCTTATTTCATCGCCGATTTTCTGTCCTAAACTATCTGAAAGAGAATGTGCCGGGTCAGTAGAGATTACCAATACCTTATTTCCTTCTTTAGATAAATAAAGACCTGTGCTTAAAGCACAGGTCGTCTTTCCCACACCGCCCTTGCCACCAAATAGGATTAACTTTAACGCACCTTCTTTCAATCCGGTTAATGCCATTTAGCACTTCATTTCTTTATTTTTATCTCTAACATACCATTTTTATAACTTGATTCTAAAGTTTCAGGCTTTACCTTTGCAGGGAGTAAAATTTCTTTGTGGTATTTCCTATCACCACTTTGGGCAGAGATATTCAAAATATCTCCTTTTAAATCTAACTTTATATCCTCCTGATTTACTCCAGGCATCTCGGCATAGACCTTAATCTCTTCCTTTTCATCAAAGACATCAGTGATTGGTTCTCTTTCCTCTTCTACTTTTGGTCCTTTGGGAGTTTTCTTAATATTACCGAATGGCTCTACAATGGGTTTTCCACCTACAGCGGTCTTTATGGAAAATCCAAACACCCCTTTCATACCTTCTTTTAAGTGGCTCAGGTCAATTTCACCTTCTTTTTTAATTTCCCCACCAGACTTTTCTATCTTTTCTGCCAGGTCAACTAATTTTTCAATACCTTTAAATAGGCTTCCCAGACTTAATTTGCCGAGCCCAAAATCAATGTCTAAATCTTTTTCTTCCTTCTTTCCTTTTGCCATTTCCCCTCCTCTTATTTCTTAAATTAGATTCTTCGCTTCGCTCAGAATGACATTGTTGTCATTCTGAAGGAACAAATTGACTGAAGAATCCCAATATTGAAATTCCTGCTATTTCTTTAGTAACTTATAGCCATTGTCTTAAGCGGTCTCGTAGGTATACTCCTATAAGTCTTAATATCTTGTTCTTCGTATACCTCTTTCTGCAATTTCTCAATTCGTTTGTCAATACTATTTAGTTGCATATCCCTTGTCTTTCTTCTTTTGTTTAACGCAAAGAGCTCTTTATCTAACCTATCCTTTTCTCTTTTAAGCATATACAACTCCAAATAACTTGACCTCTGGACCTTCGGGATAGACCGTGCACCTATAGAATGTATGCTCTTTACATCTCTTATACCATGCATCTGTAACATTCCCTTCATTTAACGTGTCTCCTTTTCAGCCAGTTCTTTAATAATCTCCTTTACTTTATTCTGGTTCGTCTTTGAACCAATACGGCTTGTCTCAGATGCCAATATGTCCTGGCAGATCTGCAAAAACTCACCATTAGCACTTACAGGGGTAAGCCCCTGAACCTTGAGTGTCTTGGCAATCATAATACAGCCGCGAATAGTGGGTGCAAATTCACATTCTCCAGTCTCTCTTAAACCCCGGACAATATTGACTATTATCTCAGCATTACGTTTAGATAGTTTGGATTTTGCCTGAGTTATGGCAACCTCTGTATCATAGTCAAAATTTTCTAAATCCATGGTTATCATCCTATCTCTTAGGGCATCCTGGCTCCTGTGAACCCCGGCGTATTCCTCAGGGTTAGATGTAAAAATAGCAGTAAAGTTTGGGTCTACCTTTAAATATGGCTCTTCGCCACCTCTTCCCACTGGCAAATCCATCATCTTCTCCTGCAAAATGGAAAGAAGGATATTATTTGCCTCTGGCCGGGAACGTGTGAACTCATCGTATATTAAGGTAAATCCGTATTTGCAGGCGATAGTCAGGCGGTTATCCACCCATCGCTTTACCATATCCTCTTCTGTCTTCAAAACCCTTGATATAAAGCGGTCTACAACCTTTCTAATCCTGTAGCCGTATTCACCGCCGACTAAATCAGATGTGGTAAATTCTTCGTCTCCGTGCATCATTACTACTGGCCTTTTAATATTAGTCGCTATGTGCATAGCCACTGTGGTCTTGCCAGTGCCTGATACCCCTCTTAAGTGAACAGGAAAACCTGCCTTAATATAAGAAAGTGCCCTGTTGGTAATCTCCTTTATATACTTTGTCTCCACAAAGTCTGGCAGGGGATTCGGGTCTAATACAGTAGCCATTTCATCAATCATCTTTTCTCACCTTTCCTCTCTTCTATGGTAACGATTGCCACCACTTGAACTTTTTACTCACTTCTTTCCAGAGCCTACTCGCTTTTTCTAAATCTGCTCTTATTACCTTTTCCTTCTTTCTGAAGTCTTCTCTCAAGGAACTGCATTTACTCAGCACCTCCTTCCTCTTTTTGATAAGATTCTTCATTACTTTTTCTATCATCTCTTTGAAACAACCCCTTTGCCTCTGCACTCAATGCACGGAAGACCACTTTCTATTTCCTGTCCCGTGTTCCTGCACTTAGGGCACTCTTCAGTTGTACCTTTAACTGTAATGCTTCCTTTTCCATTACATACAGTACAGGTAACCCGGGCATTATGAGGATAGACACCTGTGCCTTTACAATAGGCACATTTCACTATCGGTTCATCAACCTCAACTCTCCCTGTACCATTGCATACCTGGCAGGTAGCAAGTTCAGAAAGGAGATTGAAAGGGTCTTTACCTTTTCCTTTACAAAAGCCGCAAGTGATTGTATTCATAATGTTTATGGAGTGACACAGTTTGCTTATATCCTATTTTTCTTCCTATTTTTCCTAACCTTCTTAATAGCCTCTCCTACAGTAGTAACCCTCTCTCTTGCTTCAATCCTTGGCATAACGCCATTACCTCTGGCTTTAGCCATGGTAGAAGCCATACTCTGCCAGGATGCTTTTGCCTTTGCCATATCTGAGCCATACTCACCTAAGAGATTCTTCACTTCATTTACTATACCTCTCACATAGTTGGCAAGAACTTTCTTTTGCTGTTCACTCATATCAGCATGGGCATCAGAAAATTCCTTGAGCTTATTTGCAACATAATTCTCAATATCTTTGATGCCTTTGTGGATACTTCCCATCATACCTTTGAAGTCTTTAAGTCTATCTGTTTCTCCTTTCTTAAGATTTCTCTTGAGATTATCAGACATTTCTTTGCATGACTTCTGGATATCCCCAATCATCTCCCCAACATTCTCAGTAAGGTTTCTCGCAAAATTTGTTAGATTCTTTGCTTGCTCCTTACTCATCTGACTATGGTTATCTCCAAACTCTTCAAGCATATTTCCTACACTCTTTGATAAATCTTCAACAAAATCAGCCAAATTCTTAGCCTGTTCCCTGCCCATATTCTTCCTATCAGAAGCAAACCCTTTTAATGTCCTTCTGGTATCAGTTACTAAATCATCCAATGCCTTTACCCGCATACTATAGGAAGTCATAATATTATCTGCAATACCTCTCATGTCTTCTGCTATTCCCAATCCATTACCCATTTTTCATCACTCCTTTTTGAAATCCTTAAGCATTAATTTAAGGTCTTTTATTCTGAGTTCCCTTCCTTTTGCTAAAAGTTCCTTGAGTTTCCTGGCTATCTCCTGTTGTTCTTTCTGAAACTCTTTTAGATTGGAGGCAACTTCTTCTTTCCTTTCATCTTGCCTAACAAGGATTCCCTTGATCATTACCTGGAATTCCTTGACCCTTCCGGCTTCACCTTTGGCAAGGAAATCTTTAAACCTACTTAATCCCTCCTTCAGTCCCTGCGCCATGCTCTTTTGTCCATTAATATAATCCTTTAATAAATTCCCTACCTCCTTTCTCCGTTGCTCCTGAGTTAACAAGATGCCTTGCATCATATTGTCAAAGTCTTTCCTCCTGAGATGCTCATTCTTAGCAAGAATATCCCGAAGTTGAATACTAATTTCTCCTCTTTTCTCTTTAGTATTAAGGATAGTTTCTTGAAAGTTATTAAGGATTATATTAGCAGTATCAAAAATTGAGCTAATGCTCTCTATTTTTTCCTCATAGGAGGAAACTATATCTTCAACTACGTTTTCCAACTCCAATGTTTCTGGCATCTTTAAATATGTCCCTTTCTATCTTTTCGGGAAAAGAAGGAATTTCTTGGCGAATCATGCTTTTTGTACCAAATAAGGACGGAAGGATGATTCGGCAAGAACCCCTCTCTACCTTTTTAAGCTGCTGCTGTTGCGGTCAACCCAATCGCCTCAGCATACTTCAGGTAAGTCTCTACTGATGCCACCACGACTCTGGCCTCAATAGCGAGTATTTCAATACCCACTAAAGAGATCCTTACCCAGGCATCAACTACGATACCCTTGTCCAGTATCCGGTCAATAACCTCAACCAGACTGGAAGAACCTATCGCTTTCTCTACTGCCATTTTTATTCACCTCCTTTCTTTTTTATTTAAAAGCCTCTTCTACAATCTTAAGCATATCTTCTACTTTAAAAGGCTTGTCTACAAAACGCCAGACCCTTTTCTCCTTGGCTATCTTTCTTACCTCAGGTGTTCCAAAAGCAGTTATTATAATTACCTTTAAGAACGGATTAGACGATTTGATATCATCTAAAATCTCCCATCCATTCATATCGGGTAGTCTCAGGTCAAGTATAACTACATCTATCTCTCTATGAAACATGTCAAAGATTTCTATCCCTTCCTTCCCGGTAGTAGCTGTCAGGACATCATACCCTGCCTCATTCAATATCTTTTTAAGTAACCAGTCCATATCTTCCTCATCGTCAATAAGCAAGATTTTCTTCTTTTCTTTTTTTATCTTCTCTGTACCTGTAGTTGACACAATCTTTTTTCACTCCTTATATTCCTCGCATTTGTATCAAGTTATATCAATTTAAATTGACATTATCCACTATCTCTAAGAATACATCTACCACCTTTGGGTCAAATTGGGAATCTTTGTTTTTCCTCAATTCCTCTTTTGCTTCCTCAGTATTCCTGGCTTTTTGATACGGCCTGTCTATAGTCATCGCTTCAAATGCATCTGCTACTGCCAATATCCTTGCACCTAACACTATTCTTTTGCCTTTTAATCTACCTGGGTAACCTGAACCATCAAACCTTTCATGGTGATGCCGGACTATAGGGACTACCTTTTTAAGAAATTCCAATGGTTCTATTATAGCTGCACCCCTCAGGGAATGTGCCTTCATCTCTGCCCATTCATCCGGTGTTAATTTGCCAGGTTTATTCAATATCCTATCTGGCACTCCAATCTTCCCTATGTCATGTAACCTCGCTGCATAATCTATCACTTTGATTCGTGATTCTCCTAACCCTAAACATCCCGCTATGCTCACCGCATACCTGCTCAGCCTCTCTGAATGTCCATTTGTATTTCCATCCTTGGCATCTATTGCGGCAGCCAATGCCGCTATTGTGTCTAAGTATGTCCTCTGGAGTTTGCTGTACAATCTCTTCATATGCCTATTCTGCCTCAGGAGGCTGCCTTTTAATATTAAGTTCTCAAATAATAGATTTTCTTCTTTAAACATAGTTAGCAATAGACACTATTAAACCCTCAAATCCTGCAGGGTGAGTTTCGTATTTTTATTCCAATCCCTATATTTTTCTTCAACGAATCTGTTAATCTTTGCTCTATGGACAGCATCTATCCTGAGAAAGGCTGTAGTAGTTTTATATAGTCCATGCTGATACCGGACATTTATTACCTTAGCCAATGTCCTCAAGACCTCATGTTCCCCTTGCAAGGTTATATGGGTTTCTATTATTGTGCTAACAGGGGCATACTGGTCTGATTCAAATAAGACCCCGCCTCCTCCTATATCATGGGTATAAGCAGGAGATAGTCCTTCCGGATAACCTGACAATAATAGTTCAAAACAGACCTTAATAGGAAACCTTATCCTCAGGCGGGGGTCTTTTCGCCTTTCAAAGCCGTCATAAGATTCACGTGTTCCAAACTGGTGCCACTTTTTACTTTTAATAAAAGATTCTTCCTCTACCAGCCATGAATTACACATATTGCATATAGTCTCACCTCTGTCCTCATCTACAAAATATTTCTTCTGACATAAAGGACATATCTTCATATCTATTTCCTCCGTATACTTACCATAGATAATAGCAATTTTCATGCCACAAGTTAAAAAAGTCAATAAAAAAGCCACTTGATTTTATTCAAGTGGCTCAATCTAAAATAGATATAATTATTTCTTTAATCTACGAAGTCCTTAATACCATCCTATGATTTGAAAATATTTAAGCAAAAACAGTAGAATCAAATCCACATTGTGTGGAATCCATTCCACGCAAATTAGACTCTTCCCCTTCGTTTCTCTCAGGGGTCAGAGTGACATTTCTTTCTGTCATTCTGAGCGTAGCGAAGAATCTATTAAGTGAGAGACCTTTATATCCTTTGGCAGGTATTTATCCACCTTATGCCCTGCTCCAATGAAACATATCCCTA
>Ga0082335_1003912_pt1 | contig 23495 bp, 19 predicted proteins | sample Subgrocontami58m_FD_72375 | JGI IMG/M metagenome (GOLD analysis project Ga0082335, IMG submission 72375) | Subsurface groundwater microbial communities from S. Glens Falls, New York, USA - GMW37 contaminated, 5.8 m (SPADES assembly) (version 2) ...
GGATCAAGCTTCCCGATCGGCTTCAGCTTTCCGGACATATCGAAGCCGTGAATGCGCATGGAAAAGAAATTCACCATTGTCTCACGACGAAGCTCGCCATCGGTAATGAGATCCACTCCTGCCATCTCCTGATCCTTGATCGCAGACTTCACGGCATTGTCGTGCGCTTCTTCGATCTGTTCGGGTGTGAGAATGCCCTGTTTTCCCATCTCACGAACTTTATCGAGCCATGCTGGAAAACTATAACTGCCTATGACGGTTGTGGGAAGCAATGGGAGCGGTTGCTGTCGCGATGGCATCTTTGCAAAATCCTTTCAAAAGAGATTCAGGAAGAGTGGTTATGACGCTGGCGACAAAAAGATCGTGCGGCATGGAAAAATGAAGGGGTAATCACCTCCGGGTAGGTAATCCCTCTTTGAACACCCGATTGCGGCAATTACCCCAAGTTACGACATTGGATCAGAGGTCCCCCCTTTTCCAATGCTGCAGTCCTCTTATTTGAAACTGACTGACAACGATACGCGATGGACCGAGCTTAGTATCTTCATTTGCGTGTACGCATAATCTGCACGGATAAAATAGCCTTGAACTTCAGTCCCAACGCTTGCACCGGCGCTGAACCCTTCGATGGTGGTGTTGATCGCGCCGCGCAGGCTGTTGCCTCCATCGTTGTCACCGGAGTAGTTCAGTTTGTAACCGCCGCGGATCGAGATCATATCCATGAGGGTATATTCGATCCCGGTGTAGTAATATTGCTGGCCGTCCTGCGGCTTCACGGCATCAACGGCGAGCATGACCTTATTCGACTCGTCCTTGTAGGGGGCGATGGACGTGCCGATACTGAATGTCAGCGGGATCGGAGCGGCGAAATCATAATACTTCATATCACCGCCCAGGTTGCTCATGCGAGCGCCAATGTTCCAGTCGAGAACGCCGATGTGGTAGATAGAGCCGAGATCGAATGCGATTGCGTTGGCTCTCTGATCATCGATCTTCTCACTGATGTACTTGGCTGTGATGCCGAGCGACAGACGATCGGTCACGTACCGTGCAAACGTTGCCTGCACAACGAGATCATTGTAGTCGTATGTCGATCCCGAGCCGTTATCGATCTGTTGCGAGACAAGGTAAGGAAGAGAGGGGAATTGGTCACGGTCGGCCGGGATGCCGTTCACGCCGAACGTCATGAAGCCGAGACCAAACGTCCCTATATCTTCAAGATTGTACGTCGCCGCAACCGCCTTCTGCGACAGCCCTAGCAGCCAGTCGTTGTATGTGAAAGCCACTTGTGCCATCTCATCTGTCAAAGCAATGCCGGCAGGGTTCCAGTACATGTTATTCGCGTCGCCTGTCATGGAGGTCATTGCGGAGCCTAAGCCGGCTGGTCGAGCACCGACTCCAATCTTAAGAAAGGCTGCTCCGTTGATGCCGGACTTACGATTCTGTGCGCTCGCCAATTCTGAGGTGAGACCCACCAGCAGAAGAAGTGTCGCAATTAACCAAACTTTTTTCATTGGTATGTCCTCATTCATTGGTGAGTAGTATTAGCGTAAGATTGAGAAATAACCGGTCTTCTGGCCGCCACTGGGCGACTCGGCAACATATATGTAAAGACCGCTTGTGACTTCGATGCCGTCTTTGGAGAACATATCCCAGAAAACGCTCCCGTTGTTGGGATCACTTGAAGAGAATTTTATCTCATCAATTATTAGCCCCGCAACATCGAGAATAGTGATCGTGCACGAAGGTGGCAGATTATAAAAAAGAAGTTTATGATCGAAGACATTTGTAAAATTGTCATGGAATGCGGCGCGCTTGTAAGGATTCGGGCGCACACCGACGTTTGCCACATCTCCGGAAGGAGCCAGGGCCGAGAACACCCTCTGCACTGCACCAATCGACTTCTGTCCGGCAACAGTGCTCGGGTAATTCGGGTTCGCCGTGGCAAATGGGAATGTCTTCAGCCACAGGCCCGACGCACCGTTACGATTGGTGGAATGCGTTTCAATGCGGGTTGTTGTCTCACCTCCAGGACCAGTGTACGTTCCTTCTTTGTATGCAGAAACATAATACCAGTAGGAAAACCCAAGTACCACATCCTTGTCTTCATACAGGTAGGTGTAGCCGGGTGAAGTTGCCCGGGGCAGCGAGGCCAACTCCGCCTTGGTGACCGTCTTCACAAGATCCCACGTTCCCCAAGTATCGGGTTGATACTGACCTTTGAGCGAGGAAGCTGAAACATCACTGAACGCATCGAACTTTGGATTGACGGGTTTTTTCAGTGGTGCGATATCTTCCGTTGGCGACATCTGTTCCTGGTATCGATCTGCGAGACGAAGACCATCATCGAGCCAGTTTCGTTTCTTGGCATTGGAAGATTTCCAGATCTTGTATCCGGCGAATCCAAGGTCGCCGTCCGCTTTGTTATCCCACTCAACGGCCACGGTCTTGTTAAGCGTGTTGGTTGCCTTCATGTCAGGAAGCTTCGGCAACGCCGGCAATTGGAAATCGTTCGCATAAGCCCAACGTGCAGCGCGCACCGACTTCTGAATCCCTTCCAGTCGGTATCCGGCAACCAAACCGAGCACGACAGTAATAGTGGAATCCTTTTCGATTGACAAGGGTCCGATACCGCTGTACAGGTCCCCGTTGAAGTCATGGGCGAAGTTGTATCCCTTGGTCCATTTCCCCCATCCGTTTGGATAATTGGTCGTGGCATTCGCCTTGCCATCCTCAGACGGCGTCTGGTCGAACGTGTTAAGAGTCTTCTGGTCACCATTGGGGGGCGCCGGAGTCGCTTTCTTGACGAAGGAGGTGATGTTCCCGGAGGTCCCGGACTGGAAGAAAGCGGGGTTCAGGTTCAACGAAAGGTCGGCAATGCTACGCGAGATTCCGCCATTCTGGAAAAAGGTGCCAGCAGACACCGAGTGCATCCGTTGCGGCGCCGAGAAGGTTGCTGCCAAACCGCCGCCTGAGCCTGCAGAAATGTAGTTACCGCGCTCGGGTCCGATGCCGACCGGGTCGACACCAAAAATCAGGTTCCTGGTCGGAAGATTCGCGGTCGAGCGGCTTGCATCGGAAGGCAAACCTCCCCGCTTGGCACCGATCCACACCCAACCGTCCCAAGTGTCAGTGTAGCTCTTGTTGGTCCCGGCGTTGAAGCCAACATCATTCTTTCCAGGTATGGGGACTTGTGAGTTGGCACCCGGGTAGTAGGTGCTGAATGCCCAAGGGAACCCGTCGGGATCGGGGTCTCCGATCCATCCACCCATCCGGTTCCATTTTAGGGTAATCGCGTTTACGTTTCGTCCGCCGCCGGGCTGGCTGCCGACGGACATGAAGATTTCTCCAGCCATATTGAGGCAGAGCGCCCGGATTGCGTTGTTGGTTTTCTCGGCGGTACCATCCATATTCATGTCGAGGAACCCGGTATTCTTCATCTGAATCTCGAGAATGATAAAGTCATTAAGATTATTCCAGTTCGGTCCCGTGAATGCATGGGCTCGGATCTTTACATCAATGCCCAGGTTTGTCGGAAATGCCGCTTCGTACACCGCGTGCTGGCGACGATCACCGTCCACCCAATACGGCTCGACGCTATACTGACGTGCGGCATCGGTCCATCCATTTACTGTCGGCTTAGTGGCAATGTATCCATAGTTGGAATACCCGGAGGTCGCCCCGAGGGAGTTGGCATAGACGCTGGGATTGTCGACACCACCGATTTTTGCAGGATTAAATGTTGTGTCGGGGTTGTACTCCATGGCGTGCATGTAATGCGACCAATACATCGTAAACGGAAATGCCGCAGGCCAATGGCCGTTGGGTGTTGTCCAGCTACGGTCGAAGTTGCCGAACCTGATAAATTGGCGAAGGCCACGGGTTCCTGCATCCGCGGCCTCACTGTAAAATGGTCCGAACGATTCGGGAAGAAACGAATCCCAATAATCACCTACCTGCAACACTCCCGCTCCTGGATAGCCTACCACCGAATTCGCAGGCGTGTTCTGGGCATTAGCAAGCAACGGGATCATCAGCAGCAACCCAAAGCACATGACGAGCCCGAGCGTTCTGATTTGAACTATTCTCATAAGACTGCTCCTTTTGTCTAATATCGTGGTTGAAATCATCTCAGCTTAGAAATCTAAACGTACACCGAAGTAGAACTCACGGGGAGTACCATAGAATAAACTTCCGTCTGTACCGACAGGTCGACGATTTGAGCCGGTTGGGTCAGGCGACGCTGGCGCATACTGAACTCCGTTTATGGTAACAACTTTTGTCCCGTTTGACTCCTCCCAGAGAGCCGCGCCCGTCGATGAATTATCGTACGCGAGGATGTTCGTCCAGTCGAAGAAGTTCTGGATGTCTGCGTACACGGCCACCCTCAGATTGTTCGATAAGGAGAAGCCTTTCTCAATCCGGACACCGACCTCCTTATTCCACGGGCTTACACCGAACTCACGGCCGACAATGCGCGAATCTCCGAGAAAAAGCGGATAAAGAAAGCCGCTCTGAAATGTGCCGACCGACGAAAGCCTGATGTCTTCCGGGAATGTGAGAACGAATTGGTAGCTGATGCGATGGGTGCGATCGTAGCCGCCCGATAACGTGCTATTTGAACCGACCACGTTTGTTTCAATAGTATTGTAGAACCTCAGGTCTTCGAACGGCAAGTTCCCTGCGAGTCTCGCACTGTCGCCGTTCGCCGAGCTGAAAATGACTTTTTGGGACGGATCAATTGCGACGATGCTCGAGGCCTTGATGTAGCTGTAGGCGTAATTTAACTGCCCGACAAGCGTCACAAAGTTAAACAGCTTCTGCGGCTGTGCACGTAGGCTCATTTCCACGCCGCGCGAGTCGGCATAGCCAGTGGAGGTCGTAATACCGTAGGGGATGCCCGTGGCACCTCTTGGTGTAACGGAAAACGGATATAATCCATAGTTCTCGATGTCGCGCAAGTAGGCGCTGATGTTGAGACCGAACCGCTCAGCGAATTGCCACTGCACACCCAGTTCGTAGTTCGACGAGCGATAGGGTTCCTGACGAGTAGTTGGAATGGCGGGCAGCGAAGTGTTGCCAAAGTTATTGTAGAATGCAAACAACCGCGAATACGGCTGAGGAATCTGCGTACGAGCGTAGGAAAAGTACATCGCCGCGTTATCGGAAATGGGGTGCGATACACCGAGGCGCGGAGAGAAGAAAACGTAGGTGTCAACCTTTCGGTCGCGTTGCGTCACCCTGGTGACCACATCAATCGGTTGGCCGGCAAGAGTATCGTAGGGAACCTTCACATCTTGAAATGGCGCAAAGTAGCTGGTGAAATCGTTGGCATTAGAATTCCATGTATCGAGACGCAAACCGAGATTGATGATAAGTCCGGCATACTCCATCCGATCTGACACGTACACGCCAAGCTCCTTGGGCTTAAAATTCCAAACCTCGTTGTAGAATGGTTGCTTTGGATCGATGGCGCCGAGATACGTAGACCGCCGCACCATATCGTAGGTATGGAAACGTCCTTGAGCACCAACGCGCAATTGATGGTTCTCAGTAATCTGGTCGGTGAAGTCTGCCTTGAGCGATGTGATCTTGCTCGTCAGGTTCTCGTAGAAGAAGCCGGGACGCGAGAGGCGCACCGTCCCCCCACCGGCGTTGAACCCAAAAACGGTGGAACTCGCCTGCTCGTCCTGGTTGCGGAAGAACTTCGACAGGTCCGTATTCGAAATGTATTTGTTTGCTTCTGCAAGGGTCGAGAGCGTGAGAAAGTCGCCGTTTTCATTGAGGGCACAGAAGCCATCACCGTTGTCATCGGCATACCCTTGACGAGTGTTGGTGTAATTGTAGCTTGCCTGCACTTCGTAAAATGCCTCCGGCGAAAGCACGTGAGTCATCTTCACACTCCCAAGCATGTCGGCACCATCATTTTTCGGCACCCCTTCCAGGAAGAACCGCGCCGTTTCGTGATAGCCGGTATTCTTCCAGCCGAATAGCTTTCCTCTGTCGGTAACGATACCGAAAGCAGTCAGTTTAATGTCGCCGGTGATATTGTAATTGGATTTGAGTGAGAGGTTGAGCTGGCGGTTGCGTTCGTTGGGGAGGCGGCCATGGGAATCGTAGTACTTGCCGCTGAAATAGAATCCCCAGTGCTCCATGATTTCGCCACCGAGCGAACCTTCCAACTCGATCTGCGGCTTCTCGCTGACATATTTTCCGGGAGCGTACGTGTATCGCGTCAACCGGGCGCTGTCCGCAACAAGGGTCGGCGTTGCGCCACCACCTGCACGTATCTGGCGGAGCGAATCGACTTTGCGATTGAGGGAGGTCTTTTCACCAACGTAAATGTTATCGTTCCAGTACACGTCGGGCCCGTTGTATTTCAGTCCGTTGAACTGACTAACGCGTGCGTTGATGGTCCCCGAAAGAGGTCCCCTTCCCTCGCGGAGGGAGTAATTTATAACACCTGCAGTTGCCGACGCGTATTCCGACCCGAGTGCACCGGTATTGACGCTCACTTCTTCGACAGAACTGAAGTTGACCCCGACCGACTTGCTGAGGTTGCTCCCCTGAGGCGTGGGAACACTCACGGACCCCTGGAAAATGGAGGTGACGCCCTGCAATCCTGCAGCAGCGTAGTAACCATCGCTCACATCGACACCGTCGATGATCGTCTTGCTTTCGTTGATCTTGCCCCCCCGGATAAATCCGTTAAACGCGCTTACTGATGTAGCAACGAGCCCCGCTGCATCCCTGATCGGCAGGTTCTCGATCTCATCGGCTCGCAGCGTGGACTTGCTTGCCGTCTGGCTCTTATCGACAAAAGGACGCTCTGCCTGCACCATCACTTCTTCCATACCGACCGTCTCGCTTTGCAGTATGAATTCCAACGAAACAATCTGATCGGAACTGACGCTCACTTTCGTAATGACTTTCGGCGTGTAGCCCACCGCCGATGCTCTTACGTTGTAGCTACCTGGTGGAACATTGAGGATAAAGAAATGACCTTTGGCGTCGGCAGCGGCACCGTAGAGAGTATTCGCCAAGGTGACGTTCGCGCCAACTAGCGACTCCCCTTGCTCGGTCTTGACATTCCCCTCTATCTTGCCATTCCCAGCGAGCACTGCCTGGACCGAAAGCAGTAGCGCTATTACAGAGAAACACAGAAACTTGTACCAATGATGCAGCATATCGTTCCTCCTTTTATAATAATTATTGGATATGATTGGGTGAGAGTGTGTGGTTGTACAACAAATAATGATGACATTATGCTCTTCGGTGTAGAGCTGAATACGGTTGTCTGTGCTGTATCCTTACTGCGCATACCTATCGTACAAGAAAGTTCCCTTACACAAAAAGCATTTCGCCGTCTGTGGAAGAATCCCCCCGTCGAATTTTCGAACATATGCCGTGCTCTTACATCGGCTACGCAGGCATGAAGCTTACGATGAAACTGATTGCCTCTAGGTTTTGCTCTGAGGTTTGTGAGAAGAACGTTGACTCAAATTTGTCCTGCCGTTGATCTGTTAGGCTTGATATCTACGCTGAAGAGTAGGAATGGGTGCGTTTCACTAATTGAACGGCGTTTTATTAATTAGATTATACTATATTGTCCTTTGAATGTCAAGAGAGGATTCAAAATAATTTATTTCCATTTTAGTGATACATATTGTTATCTTTACGGACAGTTTTGACGACCACCCGGTGAAGTTCCGAAGATGCGATGCGGCATCGCCGGCGACACGCCGCCGGAGGAAACCAGGCAGCATTCTTTTCGTTAGGAACACTTCACCCCTTCTATAAGAACGGAGAATTTCCATGGAGGTTGCAGACTTACACACAATAGAAGGCCGGCGATACCCCGCTCGACGCCGAACGCAAAATCTCGTTGGTGGTGTATCACCACTACAGGCGAAGAATTTTTGCATGGGTTTTGTAACACTTGACCCTGACGGCGGACAGGTACCATGGCACAACCAGGAACAGGAAGAAATCTACTTCATTGTGGACGGAATGGGCGAAATGTGTCTCGGAAGCGAGCGCCGCCCGCTCTCCACCGGACAGGCGGTTTACATACCTTCCGGTGTGTTCCATCAACTGACGAATACGGGAACAACACCGATGAAGATGATTTACTGCTATGGACCAACTGGCGACGTCGCGCACTGGCGACAGGAACTGCAAGGAACCCTTCCACGCGCAGGCATCGACGTGCCAGCGCTGCCCGAGGGAGCTCACCCGCAATGTACTGAAACATTTTGACTATTTCCGTCACTTACATCCCGGAGACACGATGGACCATTCGACTGAACACAAGGTCGGCATTATCATGAACGGCGTTACCGGCCGCATGGGAATGAATCAGCATCTTCTGCGATCGATCGTTGCAATTGTCCGGCAGGGTGGCGTCAAAGTCAGCGATAAGGAACGCATCGTGCCCGACCCTATTCTTGTGGGACGCAACAGCGAAAAGCTCGAATCACTTTCGTTGTCATCAGGCATTGCGAAATGGACCACAGACCTTGACAGTGTGCTGAACGATCCAATCTATACAATATACTTCGATGCGCAGACGACCCTGCGGCGACACGAGAACGTGTTGAAGGCAATCAATGCCGGCAAGCACGTCTATTGCGAGAAACCCACGGCAGTGAGCACCGAGCGAGCGTACGAGCTTTATGTCGCGGCTGAAAAGAAAGGCGTGAAGCATGGAGTCGTTCAGGACAAACTCTGGCTTCCCGGATTGCTCAAGCTTCAGTCGCTGAATGAAAGCGGGTTCTTCGGCAAGATCCTCTCGATACGGGGAGAGTTCGGATATTGGGTGTTCGAAGGACATCGCGTTCCTTCCCAGCGGCCATCGTGGAACTATCGAAAAGAGGATGGAGGGGGTGTTATCGTGGATATGTTGTGCCACTGGCGCTATGTGCTTGACAACATGTTCGGTAAAGTACGATCTGTGTCCTGCCTTGGCGCAACGCATATCAAAGAGCGCTGGGATGAAAACGGTAAGCCGTATAAATGTACTGCCGACGATGCCGCGTACGCCACGTTCCAGTTGGATGGTGAGATCATTGCTCATTTCAACTCCTCCTGGGTCACGCGTGTACGGAGGGACGATCTTCTCACGTTGCAGGTTGACGGAACGAAAGGCTCGGCTGTTGCAGGTTTACGCAATTGCCTGATCCAACCATATGAAGCAACCCCGCGGACTGTCTGGAATCCTGATATTGAACAACCCATAGACTTTTACGAGAACTGGATTCCTGTACCCTCTGCCCAAGAATACGAGAACGCATTCAAAGTGCAATGGGAATTATTCCTCAAGCATGTGGTAAAGGACGAGCCGTTCCCGTGGAATCTTCTCGAAGGAGCAAAGGGCGTTCAACTTGCAGAAAAAGGGATCGAGTCATGGGACAAGAAATGCTGGGTAGATATCCCGGATCTTAAAACAGTCTAAAGATCGTTGACTGAAATCTCTCAACGCAGAATGATTGATATGCATGGCTGAACATCCCTACATACTTGCAGAAGCTCACTATCGCGACATCAAACAGGCTCGCTATGAGGTCGCCATTCTTCCGTGGGGAGCGACCGAAGCACACAATTACCATCTCCCGTACGGCACGGACATTTTTGAGGCTGACGCATTTGCGCGGGAGGCTGCACGGATTGCATCGGAACGTGGAGCGCGCGTCATCGTGCTTCCAACGATACCGTTCGGAGTGAATACCACGCAACTCGACATCAATCTTACCATCAACATGAACCCCAGTACGCAGATGTCCGTGCTTCACGATATTGCCTCGTCTCTTGAACAGCACGGTGTGCCGAAACTGTTGATCCTCAACAGTCATGGCGGTAATGATTTCAAGCAGATGATACGCGAGCTGCATACGCGGCACACGATCTTCCTTTGCGCTGCCAACTGGTATCGTTCGTTGGACCTGGTCAAGTATTTTGACGCACCCGGTGATCATGCAGACGAAATGGAGACAAGCGTGATGATGCATATCGCCCCGCGCGTTGTACTTCCTCTTTCCGAAGCCGGTGATGGCGCACAGCATAGGTTGAAGATTACCGGCTTCCGCGAAGGTTGGGCATGGACGCCGCGCCGATGGACTGAAGTAACCAGCGATACAGGAACCGGCAACCCCAAAGCGGCAACACCGGAAAAGGGAAAGAAGTACTTCGAAGACGTGACGGCAAAACTCGCGCAGTTCATTGTTGACCTCGACGCTGCTGACCTCAATGACCTTTACGAATAGAAAAAACTGACTATCTGATGTTACGCAAGGAAATATGTCACCCTTACAGGGTTCGATTCTCGGTGTTCACCTGTATGTCGGGGCGTTGCCCCGACCTCTAATATTTGACGCTTTCAGCGTCAGCTTGCTCAAAGAGCTGTCCCTGAAAGGGACAAATACTACAGCCGAGGGCAACGCCCTCGGAAATAGAACAAACTAACGCTCGTAAACCCTGAAGGGGTTTCATACACCTTGCAAGAACTGACTGTGCGTAACATCAGTTACTATCATCTTATTCATTCCGGAGAAATCATTATGTCGCATCTGGCGCGCACGCTCTCTCTAATAATTCTTCTCCTGCTGATCGCAGAAGTTTCATTCACCGCTGAGCGAACTCATCCTCGTTTGATGGCTGGCCAAGCCGAGATTGACACAGCCAAAAAATGGATCAAGACATATCCCTGGTATAAATACATTTTTGAGGAACACAAAAAGGAAATCGATACGTTCATTGCGCATGGACCCATCTACGTCTCTCCTCTCAAGCAAACATATCAATACCAGATGTTTACATGCCCGAAGCACGGCGTGGAGTTGATGTTCGAAATGTTCAAGCCGTTCGAACACCGTTGTCCTCGCGATACAACGGAAATATACAAAGGGAACCCGTACGATATGGCATGGGCAGGAAAGTACAATCGCATCCTCGCGAGCCACCTGATTTGGATGGGACTGCTGTACAACACGCATGGCGACGAGAAGTATGCCGTAGCCGGAAAAGAAATTCTCATGAAGTTTGCAGACTTCTATCTCAAATATCCCACGGAGAACACGATCCTCGGTCCCGCACATGTATTCTTCGGCACACTCTCCGAATCATTCTGGGGAGTGGACATGGTGTACGGTTACGATCTCTTGTACAATTACAAAGGATTCACGTCGGCGGATCATAAGGAATTGAAGGATAAACTCTTTTACCCTCTGGCAAAGATTACGCAGCTCTTTCCCGAAAGCGCTTCAAACAGACAATTGTGGTACAACAATGTTTCTGCAGCAGTTGGCTTCCTTTACGATGACCAGAGTCTTATTGATTTTGCGATGAAGGGGAAGTATGGCTTTGAATGGCAATTGGGATCCGCTGTTCCCGAAAGTGGTTTCTGGCCCGAATGGTCGGGCTACCACTTTGTTGCGCTGCGCGGCATGATTCACCTCGCAGAGATGGGCAGACACAACGGCTATGATCTCTACCATTTGGAGATCGCCGGACGGACGATGAAGAAAATATTCGATGCGCCATTCCTTCTCATCAAACCGAATTTTGAATTCCCCCGGAACAAAGACAGTGGCGGCGGCAGCATTCTTGAATATGCACCCTTCTACGAAGTAGGATACGCTGTGTATCGCGATCCGAAGTACCTTGCACTTCTTAACATCACGCACCTGCAACGCGGAACTCAACTTATCGGAGAAACCTCCGCATTAGGAAGAGCGCCTGAGCCGGTCAGCATATTCAACCTTGTGCCCGACATTCCTAAGGACACGACAGATGTGTATCCTGAAGAGAGCGTGAACATGGAAGGGAACGGTTTTGCAGTGTTACGAAACGGTACCGATACGACGCGCAGATATCTTTATCTCGATTACGGGATCATGGGCGGCGAACACGGCCATCCCGACCGTCTGCAAATGGGTTACTACGCGACGGGACGCAACTGGATTGTTGACCCGTTGAACGAATCGTACCAAATTCCAAACCTTCAGTTGTGGTACAGGCAGTCGGTCGCACACAACACTCTTGTTGTCGACCAGACGACGCAAACATGGACCAACGGGTATGGGAATTTCTTCGGGGCGCTTTCGGGAATGCAAGTGGCTTCGGGTGGAACAATCACAGCGTATCCCGGCGTAAAGCTTTCACGAACATTGCTTCAGGTCGGCGGGTACTTTGTTGACTTGTTTGACGCAGAAGCTCCCGAAAAGCGAATTTACGATATGCCGTTGCACAGCTTCGGCAGCCTTTCACTCAGCGGTGCCCACCTTGAGCGGCAACCTATTGATCTGTTCGGGAACAAGCCGGGAATACCCGGCTACGACCAACTCACAGACATCTACATGGGAACTACAGACAGCGCATGGAGCGGCGTCTTCACCGACAAAGGCCAGCACCTGATGTTCCATGCAATCGGTGAGCCGGGGAACGAAGTACTTCAGGCGATGACGCCGCCAATCGGTGGGTTCTACAAGCAGATGGTGAAAGAACAAGTGCCGATGCCCATGGTCATGAGCCGCCGCGTGACAAATGCAACCCGGTTCGCAAGTCTGATTGAAGCTTACGACGACAAGCCGTCCACAATCAAGTTTGCAAAAGGCGACAAGTCTGGAACGTACGTTGTCACTCGCCCCACTGGCAAGGACTTTCTGCATGCCGATCTTGACCATTCGATCTACTGGCTTGTAACAGAAGAACAAAACATTCCATCACTTGTCGCGGGATTCAATCTTCAGGAGGTGCGCCACGGATCGAAGGTGCTACTCTCCTCCCCCTTTCCTCTGGAAAAATTCCAATGCACGTGGAACGGAAGTACGATTGATCTCATCACACCAAAACAATTTTCCCAAGTAAGGATATGGGCTCCACAAGCGAAGACCGCTTCGATCAACGGTGCAAGCGCCCGTTATGAAAGAGATGGAGAATACATTGTCATCGGTCAATCGACGCGGCTTGCGATGACAGTCACGGCTCCGCGCGACAGCATGTTGTTCCTCGGGAGAAATAATCCAATAACGGTGAGGGTATGGAACCCGACGGAGAAGTCTGTTGAGGGAAAGGTGACCATAAAACTTTCCGGCGATTGGAAACAGCGAATGCAGAGTCAACTTACCTGGTGGGGCGGGATCGTGAATCTAATTGCGACGAACAAAGTTCCCGTCGAACGAAAAACATTCCCAACCGATTCTCGGCAAGACGCGGCGTGGATTGATGGAGTGGCCTCCGGGGTCAAGCGCATTCCGGCAGGCGGCGTGGAGACGTTTACACTGAATGTTGAAGTACCAAACAATGCCGGACCTGTTACATATCCGGCGCTGGTCTCATTCGGTGATGATACAGTTTCAATGTCTTTCGTTATAAAAGCACCTGTCACGGCACATCTGATGCTGCCAAATGCAAAGGAAGAAAAGTTGTACATCGAACTTGCCAACCAGACATCGAATCGTTTAACTCTCTCGACCAAACTCACGTTCGATCCGGCGTGGAAGACGACCGGTAAACTTCAACAAAGCGTAACGCTCGCTCCTCTTGAGACAAAACGTGTGACTCTTCCAATCAAGCTCGCGGGGTACACAAAGGATAACCAACTCTATCCTATCCACTTACAGATGGAGAATGAAAAATACACCGAGAAGGTAGTGCATGATTTCTATGCCGGCGTTGCGTACTTTGCTGCAACACCTCCCTCACTCGACGGCACGTGGAAAGGTTGGGACCGAACCAACCCAATGCTCATCAACAAGGCTTCGCAAATCGGGAGGCTGCTTTTCGGCAACCAGCCCTGGAAAGGCGAGCAGGATCTTTCCGCAAAGGTCTCTGCGATGTACGATGATCAATATCTGTACGTGGGCGCGGAGGTTACTGACGACAGTCTTGTCACGCACTGGGATTTTCCGAGGATGAGCTATCCGTGGGATACCGATTGCATGGAGGTTGTGTTGGATACGCGTGTGAACTCCACGCAGGGGTACGACCCACCCACACCCGGACTCTTTAGACATCTTTCGTTAGCTGAATATCGCGAGACCGATTTTTCCGCAGAAGCCTGGCAAGGTGCAGGCGCGGGCGGACCTTTGCTGCCGAAGCCGAATCTTGTACCTGGGGCGGAGACGTATTTCCACCGAACAAAGAATGGATACGCAATCATCGCGCGGTATCCATTCTCAAGCATGAAGGATATTGTTGTACTGCCCGGAAATAAAATCGGATTCGATGTTGCAATCAACGATAACGACGGAACCAATTACCGAAGAAACCAGCACATCTGGGCAGGATACAATCAGAACCAATCATGGTGGGATGTTGGAACGATCGGGGCGTTGATTTTTGGGCCGAGGAAGTGAAATATCGCAGCGAGGCAGCCGCTCATGACCGAACGCCGTCTGTGTGAGATTCTTGAACGTATCACAACGGTCTCTGTAGGCATCCTCGGTGATTTTTGTCTGGATGCTTATTGGGAACTCGATACATCAAACCCCGAAGTTTCAGTTGAAACGGGGAAACCTACCCGTGCAGTCGCACAGCAACGCTATAGCTTAGGCGGTGCCGGAAATATTGCCAACAATGCCGCTACGCTCGGCGCCGCATCTGTGCACGCACTCGGAGTCATCGGCAACGACCTCTTTGGAAGCGAGATGCTGCGATTGCTCGCGAGTCGTTCGATCATCACGGACGGCATGCTCATTCAACAGAAAGATTTTGATACGCCGGTCTATGCCAAACCACTGATCGACAAAGAAGAGCAGGAACGGATTGACTTCGGACGTTTCAATTCTTTCTCCAGCGATACTATTCAAAAGCTAACGGGAAATCTGCGGAACGCTCTCCCCCACATTCATGCCTTGATCATCAACCAGCAGCTTTTGAATGGGATATGTTCAGAGCGAATTATACTGATGCTGAATGAGCTTACACTTGAGTTTCCGGAAAAAATAATGATCGCAGACTCGCGGCAAAGAAGCCATCTGATCCACCACATGATCCGAAAGCTTAATGCCGCTGAGGCATTACGGGACTCTCCTGCTACGGCAGATGTACATGCAGTCTTGCGCTCACGCGCTTCCGAGATTGCTGCAACAACGCATCATTCCGTTTTCATCACACGAGGAAGCGACGGAATGCTCGCATGCGATCGTGCTTCAGTGTATGATGTTCCAGCAGTAAATTTATCAGGCGAGATCGATCCTGTGGGTGCGGGCGATACGACGGTTGCAGCAATAGCATGCTCGTTGGCTGCCGGAGCGTCTGTGTTGGAGGCGGCAGAGATGGGGAATCTCGCTGCAGCAGTTACGGTTCAGAAATTGCGACAGACCGGAACGGCGTCTCCCGAAGAGATCATCGCCCTCTTTCTCCAACATTCCTAGAGACACAATGTGAGAACAAACGCAGTCGAAGGATATTTCGGATTACTCAAACGCGGGATCAACGGCGTGTATCATCATGTGAGCAAGGAACACTTGCACCGATACCTTGCAGAGTCCAACTTCCGCTACAACCGACGCAAGATTGACGATCACGAGAGAACAGTTTCTGCTATCGTGAGCACGAAAGGAAAGAGACTCATGTATCGGGACTCATTAAGCTGAACGCATGGAGAAGAAAGCAAAAGAGAAGAAAACGACGAATGAGAAACCGATTAGCCTCTACCCGCTTACTCAGAAAGAGGCTTTGAAGAAACTACTCCAAGTTCAGCCACCGAAGCAAAAGAAAAAAAGCCCGAAGTGATTCGGGCTTTTCACTTATGGGTCTAATTTCCCAAGACCGACGAGAGTTCTGATCAAATCTTCGTACTGATCTTTACAGTTAAAAAACCTCACCACATCTCTAAAAGTCACCCCCCATGTCCTTGCTTGTCTCTTCAGAGCAGGTTCTCTGTATTCACGATACTCTGTGCCGCGAGAAATCTTGACAAAGATATGGGACTCTTTCCCCTTATATTTAAGAAAAAAGTAGTCATGATCTGGATTCTGGCGTTTGTCATCAGGCACGAATCCCTTTGCCCGGATATTAGCAATAATATCCGTCCGCTTAATTTCCATGAATCACTGAAAAGAGGATTACGCGTTAAGTAAAAGAATTGCTTCCCTGAATTGGACGGCGCGACCGTCAAGTTGCTCTATAGGTGTGTGCGCGTAATGGTCCCTAAGATCGCGAATCGTTTCTCTCAAATCTGCAATTGCATTATTGAGATCATCTCCGTGGCCCGAAATCGGCCATGTCCGATTGAAGATCGAGACACCATCTTCACTTTCTGAAATTACGAATTGCTCCCCGAAAAGTTCAATCTCTCTCTCGTAACGGACATTGTGCTTCCTAATAGCTTTCTCTGTAAGAGTACCGCTAGAGTCTATAACGGGGAGAATTTTTTCGATTGAAATCTCATCTGTTCCGTGAGGAGTAATGACAAAAGTCGGTTTGCTTCTGTCTTCTGGTTTGAACATCACTCTGTCAATATTAATTGTCGCGTTAACGACGCTGCTGCCTTCAACATACTCCATTTCAAAGTCCCTTCAATTTTGTTCCGTGTTGCACTAACCAGTTGCCGATCTTGATAGCCACATCGGGCGTAAACATTATTCCACACAGTAGCTCTTTCTCTAAGTCTCCTGCTGTTATGGTTTCCCTAGCGGTTCCGAGGTTAACTTGACCTTGATCATTCACATTAAAGGTTTGATAGCTTGGAGTAGGAAAATGATCTATTGTTAGGTGAAAAAAAACACCCGAACCGTCGGCAGTAGGCCCGCCAAAAACATCCGTAGCTGAAAAAATACGGTAGTCGGGCGATTTGCGGAAACTTACTGTTACTTTTCGGCCTTCTTGGCTTTCTTCTGGTTGTTCAGATTCTGGCATGAGATCATCCTCCTTATTGATGCAGCCGCGTAATTCTACCTTCTAGCAAAACTCTCATTGACCAATGCGGCCTCCTGTGGGGGTAAATAACATGGAAAATATCCGGCGTTTCGTCTTACGTTGGACGTGTCTTTGGGGTGACACATAATATGATACACATCCACCTGCGTAATGTCAATCGCATATACTTGTAATATCGGCATATTCTCTACTAAATCTACAACGCTATTCTCGCACGCTTTGTTGCATAACGCACAAACGCGCGAAATCCGACACTTGTTTTCAATGTCAACTCATAAGCACTTCAAGCGATGAATGAAGCAGGTTACTACTAAGCATTCCACGGACTGAAGCGTGGTTTGTCAACTATATGATCTCCACACTTTTCCAATTTGGTAATCCTTCCTCCAACGATCCACTCGACCACATAGAGATTCCCCTTGCTGTCGGCTGCCATCGCGTGCGGACTGTTAAACTTGCCGGGCTGAATCAATTCAGATCGAAGATTCGGCCATTCAGGAAGTGAACACACGGCTTCGTTTTCACCGAGATAACAAATCAAGCGGTCGTCTTCATCAAGAACAGCGAGTCTTGCATTGAGCTCAGGAACAAACAGCCTACCGCCATGCGTTGCACATCCGCACGGGCTCGTAAAAATATCCGTTCCGAATACGCGTTTAAATTTCCCATGAAGATCATACACCTGAAACCTGCGGTTCCCCCGATCGGCAACATATAACTCCGGCTCCGTCTTCCGATAGTCTATCCAAATGCCGTGCGGACATTCGAATGTCCCCGCCTCTCCCTCACTCCCGTTAATGCTGTCAAGATACTCTCCTGTTTTATTGTAACGATGAATGTAGTGGCTGCCATACCCATCCGTAACCCAGACGTCGCCATTACCGCCAAATCGCTCTTCGTTGACAGCTACCCACGTCGGCGCGTACTTGCTTCTTTTGTATGTGGGATGAGAAGCGCGATCAAGATTCAAAACTGTTTTTCCATCGAGCGATGTCTTTACCACTTCGCCGGAATATTGGTCGGTGAGCCAGAGATACTCTGTCCCGTCTTCATTTGCGAGCGTCAACCCATGAGCCCCGCCGAAGCGATCTCCCCAAGCGTGGAGAAGATTTGCGTCGGGTCCAAATACGAGCACCGCGGGATTTGCCTGATGGAAGACGATGATATTCCCTGCTTCTGTGACCACGACTCCGTGCGTCCGACCGTTCGTACGACCGCTTTCATTGTCGGGGATTCTCGACCAGTTGTCTATCCACTCGTATGTGTGATTGCCTTGACCAATGCGCATAGGTTTCTCAGTTTAGTAGGTTGCTGAAAAATTTTTTGAGAGTCATTGCGAGGCGCCTTTTGCCGAAGCAATCTCTCTTTTCAGTATGCATTCGACGATGAGATTGCTTCGCTTCGCTCGCAATGACACGTGGAACTGAGTTTTTCAACAGCCTGTTAAAACAATGAAAGAAACTCACTCCTTCAACCACTCGCCTCCCTTATCAATATTCTCTTTCGTGAAAACTCTTGAAGGCAGAGTAATCTCTTTCGAAACCTTCTCTCCTTTGAGAATCTTCAGCGCTGTCTCAATAGCCTCACGTCCTCCGGTGGGATATTCAAACGAGGCTGAGAGGATTCCTTGGCGGACATACATCTGTCCCTCTTGCGGCAGTCCGTCGATACCTACAAACGTGATCATCTTCTCGCGTCCGCCAGCTTTCGCTGCGAGATACGCACCATGCGCACCGGGATCGTTGTGTGCGTAAACAAGATTGATGTCCTTGAAGCGTGCAAGCGCTGACTCCATCTCGCGACGTGCATTTGGCTCAAGCCACTTCATGTCGGCATCGAAGATGATTTGTATGTTTGAACCCTTGATCGCTTCCATGAACCCGCTATGTCGGTCCTGTCCCGGTGTGGAGGTCATCAATCCTTTCAGCTCGACGACGTTCCCCTTCCCGCCCAGTCGGCGCACTATCCAGTTTCCAGCGGCATTCCCGATCTTCTTGTTGTCCGCCCCGATGAAACACGTGTACTCATTCCCCAACACTCGCCGATCGAGCACAATGACCGGGATGCCTTTTTCAAAAGCTGCTTTAACGGGAGAAGTGAGCGGCGCTGCTTCTTTGGGTGAAATGATAAGAAGATTGACTCCTGCCTTGATAAACTCCTCGACGTGTGCTCGCTGCCGCAGATTGTCGTTCTGAGCATCCTTAAAAATGACGCGCAGCTCCGGATGTTTGTCCGCCTCCTTCTTGATGTCTGCATTCATTTGCACTCGCCAGGGTTCGCCAAGATTACACTGGCTCATACCTATCGTCCACCGTGGTTTCTGTGCCGCTCCGGTGAACACAAACAATGCTGAAAGTGTTATTGTGAAGACGAGTTTCATACTTGCATGATGAAGCATCGTTGTAAGCCTCCGAGAGTGAATACTATGTTTGAGATGTTCTTTGTTTTGGCGTCAGGTGATGCGGTGGTGGTCTCACCTCAAGCGTTTGATCTCCGCCCGGATTTCCTCAACGACATCTTTGTTGTGGATAACCTTATTCGTGCCTTCCTTTATTGAAATGACGTAGAAGACTTTGCCACCGTATTTCTGCGCAAACTTTTTGTGCGTCTCAGCCTGCTTGTTGCGCTCTTTGAATATCTCAGGAATATGCGATACACCGCTGGCAGGCTTTATCTGGAGCCCAATATACTTGTCGCCGACCTTGATAAAGAAGTCAACATTGAAAAGCCTATCCCATTCGTCGGAGGCTGCCTCACTCTTGACACCGAGCAGGCTTTGAAGTTGACCGTATACTGTGCGGATTTCCGTTGTGTAGCCATCGAACGTACGGTCGATGACTAATTGGAACATATACTGAACACAATCTTCTTCGGTAATCTCTTCGACCTCTGAAGCGATAACCTCAGTTATCTTCACATAGAGTTCTCCTTGATATGCTGCTTACTTCGGACTTGGGCGAAATAGTACTCTCTCCATCCATCAACGGTCTTTGGTGCGCACTTGCGTATTGGTTCGGAGACAGCGCCGACATTTCTCTTGAAGTTGAGCTGGAAACGGTTGGTAGCACTGTTCAGGATCCATTCTTTAGGCATAGGGTAGCATCATAGTGTTAGAAGAATCGGAATCTGTTATCGACCTGAAGAATATGAACATAATTTCGGCAGACCGTACTGTCTTCTCCACTTCTTTTCTATGAAATCAAGATACAGTGTCTCCGGTTGAGTGATTATGTAATATGCTCTGAATGAATTAGCATCATGTTTCTGTTCTCGAATGTCGATACCATTTCTGAAGTAAAATGTAGCTTGGTTGCTGTTGTTGATGAAATCTCTTTCCTGGCTTGATAGGTTGAGACCAAGAAGCAATTCTTTCGATCTGATGGGTGGAAACGGAGCACGGTCAAGGTATGGAACCTTCCCTGTTGCTGAGCAAGCTTTCTTCTTATGCGACCGTGCCTCCCCAGGATAGATATCAACGCTGATTCCTGACCAACCCGCATCCACCTCTCCTAACAAGTGGTGCTTTATTCGCAAGCGCACATTGTCTTTTGCAATGCCATTGTAGATAATCTCCCCATTGTCGAATCGCTCGGGAAGCCGATTCCTATGCAACTTATGAACGATTGATTCACTCGTCCAAAGCCAGTAGCATCCGCCGAACTCTGGAATCTTGTCAAACTCTGAAACATCCGATAGTTCGACGACGTCAACCTCATTAAGCCTTGCGTCAGGGATTCGGACGGCAGCCTCAAGCTCTCTGAACCTCTGCTCTTCCTGTCTCCATACAGTCAAAGAGTAATGTTCAACGAGAGGCATTCGTGTGATCAAGAAGAGTCTGGAATTTGATGCGGTACTTGTACTCTTGCTTTGAGTCGAGCGAGACAAGTCCACTCTTAATTAGGTGGGCATTGATGAAGGTCTTGTTCTTGAGATAAACATAGGAGAGCAAGTTGCCGTTTTCGTCGTGCTTGTCCTTGTCGAACTTCAGAAAGACTCGCCGACCCCTTATCCTCGAATTGAGAAAGTCCACAGCCTGTTCTCGGTGTGTTAGCTCCTCGGCTATTCCGATGAGTCTGATTGTTAGTCCGTTACTGAGTCTGAGAAGTTCAGGGCTGAGCACTTCTTTGACGTTGAATAGCTCGGTTCTTTCCCCATTATCGCCGTTCTCGATCTTCGAGCCAAACTTCAGCTTCCGAGGATCTATCTTTTTGTCAAGTTCGTGCGGGTCGGTGAACTTGTATGGAAGCGATTCGATGTCCTTGGTAAAATCCTCATCTGTCTGATTCCGTGTGATGAAATCGTATGTTGCATCACCGAAAATGTCGTGCTCGGAGATTTTTAGTTTATTCTTGATGATTGGGATGAATGTCGGACCAATTTCGTAGCCAATTGAATTCCTGCTGAGGTTTTTTGCCGCAAGAGACGTCGTTCCGCTTCCAACAAACGGATCGAGAACTGTATCGCCCACAAAAGAGAACATTCGAATCAATCGGCGGGGAAGTTCTTCAGGAAACATTGCGAGATGCTTGTCTTGCCTTTCTCCGGCGAAGTTCCAGTGTCCGGCAAAGTAGGAATTCCATTCATCTGTTGTGAGTTTTGAAAGTTCCTTGATCTCTTTGCTGACCTTCGGTGGGTCCCCTAACTTTTTGAAAATCAGAATGAATTCGTAGTCGATCTTCAGGATACCATTCCTTGGATAAGGGAAAGAACCCATTATTGAAGCGCCGCCAGTGGTATTAGTTGTCGTGACCTTCTGCCAGATGATGGCGCCCATATAGTCCATTCCGATCGTTTCACAGAACTTCGTGATTTCCGTTCTAATTGGAATGACTTTATAACGCCCATAATACACAGAGCGTGCAAATTGGTCGCCGATGTTGATACAGAGCCGGCATCCCTTATGGAGAACTCGAAAGCACTCCTTCCACACAAGATTGAGGTTGTTGATGTAGCTTTCGTAAGTATCATGAAAGCCTATCTGATTCTCGTTTCCGTAGTCCTTAAGTTGCCAATACGGTGGCGAAGTGATGACAAGATGGACGGACTCATCAGGGAGTTCCGTCATCCGTCTTGAGTCACCGATTATTATTTTGTGATGGGTTGCCATAGTGTGAGTGCAATGTACAAAATTTCAGTTTGAATTCTTAGATCGTTGTGATTATCAATCAGGAATGCCACCGTATCGCCTATCATCCGGTACTACGCGAACCGCGTTGCAACATCACGGCTCCAACGATTATCGCGCCTGTGAGCATGAGCCGGCTCTCTTCTCCGACTGCATTGATGCTCAGGATTTTTTCAAGATAACCGATAATCAGACTGCCGAGCAGTGTGAGCCAGATGCTGCCTGACCCGCCGCGCAAACTCGTTCCTCCAATCACCACGATTGCAATTGCCGTTAGCTCATACGTGCTTCCGGCTTCCGGATCGCCTTGAAGTTCCTGAGCCGCCTGACAAATCCCTGCAACAGCGCAAAAGAATCCGCTTAAGCCGTACGCCGCGATTTTCATCTTCTGTACGGGGATTCCCGAAAGCCTCGCAGCTTCCTCGTTTCCGCCGATGGCGTAGAGGTAGCGTCCCCAATATGTCCGGTCCAGAATAACCCAGCAGAAGAGCACACATGCAACGAACACAATCGTAACTATCGCAATATTCCCACCAAGAATTCTCGAGCTGACGAAGTTGAAGATCGCCGGCGGCTCGACATATTTGTACGTCCCGTCCGACAGAAGAACGGCAGTGGAAATTTTTTCGCCGCCCGAAACCCACTTGGCAACACCGCGGGCAAAGACCATCATTCCGAGCGTTGCAATAAACGGCTGCACATTGAAACGGGCAATTACTCCGCCAGAGATTGCACCGAACAACGTACCCACTGCAAGAGAGGCAATAATACTCACCCACGCGGGCAAACTCCAGTGAATGGTGAAGATTGCGAAGAGCACGGCAGAGAGTCCGAGCAAACTGCCCACGGCAAGATCAATTCCCGCGGAGACAATCACCAGTGTCATCCCGCATGCGAGAATCCCGAACACCGAGATTTGCCGCAACATGTCCCGATGAGTGTCCCACTGCAGAAACGTACCATCCGCGTTAAAGATGACGCCGATGAGCATCACGAGCGCCAAAGAGATAAGTGCGCGCCACAATGGAGACCATTGCCTATGCCGCAGCAGACCCGTGTTCATGTGGTGCTCATCGAGCAATACACCTCGGAGTGTGGGAAATCAAACCAACCATTGTCCACATCGCTATTGCACTTCGAGGTAATCTTTGTCAGGAAGTTTGGGGAACGGCGCATGCGGCTCAGTCTGATACCAAAACGCGACGGAAGCAATATCGTCTTGCAGTGGCAGGTACCGTCCGCCGGAACGCCACCCGAGTGCCTGAATGGTGACGCGGAGATCTTTTTGGAACCGGATGGGATCCATGATATGCCAGCGGTACAAGCCGAACCGCTGCTGCGATTTGTACACTCCGTCTGGCTTGATGACTTGTACCAATCCTGCATAAGGCGTTGTGTATGTCTGATACAGTTTTGTTTCAGGGTTTTCAAAGCCGTAGGAACCGCAGAAATAGTCCTCGCGTCCTGTCCCGCAGATCGTTGGCAACTT
>Ga0082335_1003914_pt1 | contig 23490 bp, 2 predicted proteins | sample Subgrocontami58m_FD_72375 | JGI IMG/M metagenome (GOLD analysis project Ga0082335, IMG submission 72375) | Subsurface groundwater microbial communities from S. Glens Falls, New York, USA - GMW37 contaminated, 5.8 m (SPADES assembly) (version 2) ...
CATCCTGTCCGTGGTGGTGGGCAAAGGGCGGCAGCACGACTTTGCCGTCTTCAAGGGCAGCCGCCTGTTGCTGCACCCTGAAGCCAACCTGTTGGCGGATTCGGGATATCAAGGGATGCACGGCCACCACCGGAATTCGACTTTGCCTATCAAAAAGCAAAAAGGCAAACCGCTTTCGGCGGAAGACAAAGCCCATAACAAAGCCCTTTCAAAACGGCGTGTTTTCATTGAGCATGTCAACCGCCGATGCAAGATTTTCAGGATAGTCAAGGACGTTTATCGGGGCAAACACAAAAACTACTCGCTGACCTGGAATTTGGTGGCCGCATTGGTCAACTTGAGATATGGCTTTATTTAGGAAAGATATCTATTACTTCGGCTAATCTTCCTACATGCGGCGCCGATAATAAGCTTATATGGTTTCCAGCACTTTCCAATACTGTGGCCATAGGTGCAAACCTGCGCCACGATCTTAAATAATCTTCCCGGTCATTTATTTCAGAAGCATTTTTTACATCACTGACCGTCACCAAATGCAAAGGGCCGGCATATTCCTTTTCGGGTGTGTAACAAGTATTCACATTGGTTTCAAAGACCCGCACAATCCCTTGCAAGGTTTTGATATGCGTTCTGGGCGGCAGTAGTTTCACGTCAATCAGGCGACACAATAATTGGCTAAACTTCTGGTCGCGGCGTAGCCCGACAAAATCCTCGGCAGCCAGCCCTAAGGTGCCGTCAATCGCCAGCTCAAATAACTTTACCAATTTCATTAACATAGCAATTTGGGTGTAGCGTGGCTTTTGTTCACCTGGCATTAACGGAACATCGGTGTCTAAAGCCACTAACATTTCAATCTGCTCGCCTTGGGCGGTCAATTGCAAGGCCATTTCGAAAACCACCCAACCGCCGAAAGAATGCCCCAGCAAGCGGTACGGGCCGTGCGGTGAAATGTCCCGTAGCGCTTTGATATAAGCCAAGGCCGCCGAGGCCACATCAATATGGGGCACCAGTTCACCATCCAAGCCCCTAGGCTGCATACCATAGATAGGCAAACGTGGGTCTAGGGCTTGGCTTAGCGCATAAAACGAGGTGATGCCCGCCCCTGCCCCTGGCACACAAAAGAGCGGTTTGATGGCGGCATTACCCATTTGCAGCAAGATTGCCGGAGCGTAGCGTTGCTCAGGAAAGGTTACGGGGTCTTCACAATGCGTTAACGCCTTGCTGATGGCGATGCCAAGATGCTGGACATTCGGCAATTGGATGATTGAACTATGGTCACCTTCGACAGGGATCACTTGCAAACGCCCGCCCGCAATGGCTTGCCAACCCGAACAGTTTTCCTCAACAAAGCGGTTCCCTTGGGCGGCAAATAAAGTCAATCGTGCAGGGATGGGTTTTAAGGCATAGGAATTGGCTGCGTTGGCGATCGCTTTGTGGACTGCCAACACCCGTAAGGCGGTGGCCTTATCAATATCGGCGGATAAGACTCCGCTGCTTAAGACGTAATCCACTATGGTGTTGAGGTCAGCCGTAGTAGCCAACCTGTTTAGTTCTGTAAAAACATTCGCAGGCGCATCATCAGGGATCATGCCTAGCAAAATATCGATTTCACTTTCTGGCGCATCTGCGTCATATTCAAAACCAGTATCCAGCAAGCCGACAAATTCTACGGTTTGGTCTGCCCCTATCAATTGGTTTGCCATTTCATAAGCAATCGTCCCGCCGACCGACCATCCGGCAAGGCGATAAGGCCCTTCCGTTTGCACTGAGCGTATCGCTTGTATGTAAAGTGCCGCCATTTCTTCGATGGTCGATACAGGGCTTTCATCGGACATAAAACCACGGGCCGCCAAACCATAAACAGGCACGTTTTCATCCAACCAAGGCATCATGTCACGGACATAATTGACTTCTCCACCTGCCGGATGAACCAAAAATATAGGCCGTAGCGTGCCGCTGGTACGGATAGCAACTAGATTGCGGTTTGCTGGATGATTGCCTACAGCCGCAGCAAATTCATACAGGATCGGCTGGGCAAAAAGTGTACGCAGGGCGACTTCGACACCCAAAGCTTGCTGCAAACGTGAAATGAATTGCACCGCAAGCAAAGAATGTCCACCCAATTCAAAGAAATGATCCTCTCGCCCCACCTGCCCAAACTGTAATAGTTCTTGCCATAATTTGGCGATAAGAATTTCGGTCTGGCCTTGCGGGGCTTGGTAACTGCGGTTTATGACAGTGCTGTCATCCGGTGCTTGCAACGCTTTACGGTCAAGCTTGCCATTTGAATTAAGCGGAAATTCGTTTAAAACAACAAAAGCGCTCGGCAACATATAATCCGGCAATTGCCGTGCAAGTTGCCCACGTAACACAGAAGGGCTAAGCTCGTGACCGCTTTCAGCAGTCAGGTAAGCAACCAGACGTTGATTACCGGCGCTATCAGCGCTGGCGATAACGACCGCCGCACGGACACTTGGACAACGGCTTAATTGCACTTCAATTTCGCCCAATTCGATACGGAAACCCCGGATTTTGATTTGGAAATCATTACGGCCTAAAAACTCAATCGCCCCGTTGGGTAAGTAACGTGCTAAATCCCCGGTCTTATACAAGCGCCCGCCAGGTTTGGTACTGAACGGGTCAGGGATAAATTTTTCCGCCGTTAATCGGGGCTGATGCAAATACCCTCGCGCTAAACCGCCCCCAGTAAGATAAAGTTCGCCTACCGCGCCTATCGGGACGTTTTTGAGGAATTTGTCTAATATATAACTGCGGGTATTGGCAAAAGGCCGCCCGATGGGCAATACTTCTTGACTAAGCGTGGTTCCGGTATCTTCATAGTAGGTACTGTCTATAGTCGCTTCAGTCAAACCATAGCTATTGATTAGCCGAGTCGTGCTGGCACAATAACGTTGATAATGCTGGTATTCCGCAACTGTCCACGTATCCGAGCCGCAGATCAATAAATCCATACCAGCCAAAGTCTTGCCTGCTTTTTCCAGGTATTGCATCAGGTTCCTTAAGACGATCGGCACAAATTCAGCGACATTCACTTGCTCTTGGCACATCAGGCCATAAAGACCTTGGGCATCCAATAAAAGCGGACGTGGACAAATCACCAATTTATCACCCGACAATAACGCCCTGACCATATCGCCCGTACAGACATCAAAAGAAAAATTCGCCATCTGCAAATGGGTACGGGGCTTTGATCCTAGTTGGTAAGCGTCTTGCCAAGCAAAATAGGCATTGCTCAAATTGCCATGACTCACCATAACGCCTTTTGGCTGATTAGTAGACCCTGAGGTATAAATCACATAAGCCAAATTACTAGTTGTAGCGCGATTGACTGGATTATCCCTAGCTTGGGCGTTGATGGCTTGGCTTTGCTCCAGCACATCAATTATGATTGCCTTATTTCTATTGATACTAGGTTTATCCGTCAACAAAACGGCTAGCCGGCTATCTGTCATCATCAATTGCAAACGTTCTTCGGGCAATTCAGGGTCTAAAGGCAAATACGCCCCTCCGGCTTTCAGCACAGCTAAAGCACAAACCACCATCAACACTGATCGCCCGACACAAATCCCGACCACGCTATCTGGATTGACGCCATTGCCACGTAGATAATGCGCCAACTGATTGGCCTTCTGGTTAAGGGAGTGATACGTCAAGCTTTGCCCTTCATATACAACAGCGACGGCATCCGGTGTTTTTTGCACTTGCTGTTCAAACAACTGATGGACTAGCAGCCCGTCAGGATAGGGTTTAGCCGTATGGTTAAATTCCACCAACAATTGGTTTTTTTCCGGCTCGGGCAAAATATCTAAAACCCTTATCGCCACGTCCGGCGACTTCTCAAGGGCATCCACCAACCCGGCAATTGCGGTTTTCACATATCCGACGATATGCTCAGGGCTAATGCCCGCCACGCATTGGGCTTGTAGGCTAAATGCACTGCCCAAGTCATCAATATCAACCGATAAGGGATAATTGGTCCATTCTTCTTTGCCCAATACGTGTATGCCATCCCAATTGAAAGCGTTGGGGTCGTCGGCATCTGCCTCCTCCAATAACTGTGCGTGGCGATAATTCAGCAAAGTGGTGAATAAAGGTAATCCTGCCGCAACCGAGCTACACCGTTGTGCCAAAGCCAAAGTGGCATGTTCATGATCTAGCAAACCACTTAAGCGCAGGTAAGTGTCAGCCACGGCTAATCGGACGCTACGACCCGTCAAGGAAATGCGTATCGGCAAGGTATTGATAAACAAACCCAAAACCTGCCCCACACCGGTTGCGCCTTGCAAACGCCCCGACAAGACCGTACCAAAGACCACTTCGCCTTGACCACAACACTGCGCCAAAACCTGTCCCCAAGCCAAATGGAACAACACCGCAGGGCTAACGCCGTATTGCTGGGCATTGTCGTAAATGCGTCGCGATAATTCGGCATCCAATAGCAATTCGGCTTGGCTAGTTTGCTTCCCGTCGCCTTGAATGTCGGTTATGCCAAATGGCGCGGTGGGTTCGCTAATATCGCCCAGTTGCGCACGAAAATAGGCTTCATGCTCCGCCACAGAAACTTGGTGCATTTGGGCAATAAAATTCCGGTAAGGCAACACAGGCGGCAACTGATCGCTACGGCCTTGTAAAATCAGTTGGATCTCGGCAAGGATCAGTTGCAACGTGTAGTTATCATCAATTAAATGATGGTTGACCAAGGCCAACAGCCATTCATTGCCGCGCGGATCAAACGCGATAAAAGCGGCGAACAGCGGCGCACGGCTAATGTCCAGACGCAATTGCCTAGGATCAGAATGCTCGAGTAATTGGGCGCGGATATGGTCACCCTGCAAAACCAACTCGATAACTGGCAACAAAGCTTGGCGTTGCACCACTTGCACAGGCTGGGCTAGGCCGTCCCAATGGACGGCAGTACGTAAAATATCATGGCGGTCAATAACAATTTGCAACGCCTTTAAAAAAGCATCCAAACGCGGACGGTAGTTAAAACTTAACAAAGAGCGCACTAAATACGCATCACCTTGCGTTGCCAGCAGATGGTGAAAAAGGATGCCTTCCTGCAAAGGCGCTAGCGGATAAATATCTTGGATATTGCTAACACCATCAGGCACACAAGCGACAATCCTGTCAATCTCCGCTTGGCTCAGGTTAACCAAGGGCAAGTGTTCGGGATGTATCGCCGTGCAAGCCTCCGTAAGCAAATTGGGTGGCACGGTAAAATGCCCTTCCGCGTTGTTATCCACCCATTGGCTAGCCGCCGCCAAATCCGCCAAAGCCGGATTGGCAAAAACCGTGCGCACCGTCGCTGCCAAACCTTGTTGGCGCATCCTATCAATGAGGGTGACAATCAATAAAGAGTGTCCGCCTAGTTCAAAGAAATGGTCATAACGCCCGACTTGCTCAAGATGCAATAATGCTTGCCAAATTCTCGCTAAGGTTTTTTCAGCCTGAGTTTGCGGGGCTTGGTAAGGGCGGCTGCTGACGGCGCTACTATCAGGTTCGGGTAACGCCTGACGATCCAGTTTGCCGTGGGCGGTCAGCGGGAATGCGCTTAGCATGACATAGGCACTCGGCAGCATGTAATCGGCAAGGCGATCCGCCAATTGCCCGCGCAAATCTGAAGCATCCACTTCATGGCCTGTTTCGGGAATGCAGTAAGCGACTAAGCGTTGGTTGCCCGCCCCATCCTCACGGGCGATGACAATAGCCTCGCGGACGCCGTGACATAAACAAAGCTGGGCTTCTATCTCGCCCAGTTCAATACGGTAGCCCCTGATCTTGACTTGAAAATCGTTACGCCCCAGATATTCCAGGCTTCCATCAGGAAGCCAACGCCCCAAATCTCCGGTTTTGTACAAACGCGAAAAACCAGGGTTACCGTCATGCGGGAAGGGATTATCAGGAAACCGTTCAGCGGTGAGTTCCGGTCGGTTTAAATAAGCTTTTGCCACACCTGCCCCGGCAATATAAATCTCGCCAGTCACTCCCAGCGGTACAGGCTGTTGATGGGCATCCAACAAATAAAATTTCAAATCAGCCAAAGGTTTACCGATATTACTGCCCATCCCGAAACGGATGTCGGTTTCGCTGAGTTTTTTATACGTGGCATGGACGGTGATTTCAGTGATCCCGTACATATTAATGAGCTGGGTATCTGTTAAGTTATTTCGCGCCAACCACGGGGCAAGGCTACGGAAATCCAAGGCTTCGCCACCAAAAATGACCATCCGCAAATGATGCGGCAAGGGATTTTGGGCTTGGGCGGCGATAAGCTGGCGGAATGCCCCAGGCGTTTGATTAAGCACGGTGACGTGTTGGTCACACAGCACTTGATAAAAAGCGTCGGGGTTACGAGCAGTGTCGTGCGGAACGATCACCAAACGTCCGCCATGGAGCAATGCCCCCCAGATTTCCCACACCGAAAAATCAAACGCAAACGAGTGGAATAATGTCCACACATCATTGGCAGAGAATTGAAATTGCGCCTGGGTGACGGCAAACAAACGCGTGACATTGGCATGGCTGACCATAACCCCTTTCGGTTGTCCGGTAGAACCGGAGGTGTAGATGATGTAGGCAAAATGTCCGGGATGTAACGCCACAATGGCGGGATTCGTGTCGGGGAAACCCGCAAAGTCTGTATCGGATATTGCCCTGCCCTGCCCTGCTATCAATGCCGACAGTTCATCCAAACAAACCACCGTCACCTGAGAGGAAGCCAAAGTGGACAATTGCGCTAGTAACTCCACTTGCGTCAACAAGGCCTTAGGCGCACTGTCCTTAAGCAAATAAGCCAAGCGTTCTTCGGGATAATGCGGGTCTAGCGGCACATACGCCGCCCCCGCTTTGAGAATGGCGAGCAAGCCTATGACCATATCCAAACCCCGTTGCACACATATCGCCACGCGGTCATCCGGGCGGACACCTAAAGCCAGCAAATAGTGGGCGAGACGGTTGGCTTGGCGGTTCAGTTGGGCGTAACTTAACTGCTGGCTTTCGTACACCAGCGCAATGGCATCCGGGGTTTGTGCGGCTTGCTGTTCAAACAAGGTGGGCAGACAACAATATGCGCGTCCAGTAACGATGGGTGGGCTGTAATCCATCAGCAATTGTTGGTTTTCGGCTTCTGTCAATATCGGCAAACGCGACAGCGGTGCATCTGCTTGTTCGGTAATACCTGCCAATAAATTAACAAAATGCTGGCTCCAGCGGGCAATTGTCGTTGCCGCAAACAAATCGGTGTTGTATTCAAACTGGCAAGCCAAATCACCTTCTGCGGTTTGCCTAATGTGCAGGCTCAAATCAAATTTGGCGTTACCACCTGTGTTTTCCAGTCCGCCGATACGCAAACCGGATAAAGCCAATAATGCTGGAACGTTATAATTTTCCACACTCAATAGCACTTGGAATAAAGGGCTATGGCTGGTGCTACGTTCGGGTTGTAATAGCGTCACCAGTTGTTCAAAAGGCAAATCTTGATGGCTTTGCGCCGCCAACACCGTTTGGTGCATCTGTGACAGCAAACTGATAAACGACGGATCAGCGGCTAAATCCGCCCGCAACACCAAGGTATTCACAAAAAAACCAATCAGCCCTTCGGTGCCTGAATGCTGGCGATTGGCGACTGGCGTACCGATACACATGTCAGTTTGTCGGCTGTAACGGCTCAATAACGCACTAAACGCCGTCAATAGCACAACAAATAATGTCGTCCGGTGCTGTTTTCCTAACGCTTGGATTTGTTCTGACAGTAAAAAGGGGATATGAAAACTATGGCTGGCACCGTGGTGACGCATCTGTTGTGGCCTAGGATAATCCGTAGGCAACGTTAATAAAGCAGGCGCACCCGCCAAGGTTTGCCGCCAATAGTCGATTTGTTTTTGCAAAACCGCCCCGCTCAGCCACTGGCGTTGCCAATAGGCATAATCGGCATAGTGGATGCTAAGCTCCGCCAACGGCGATTGCCCGCCCGCACTGAACGCCTGATACAAGCTGCCAAATTCCCGCGTCAAAACACCTGCCGACCAACCGTCAGCAATGATATGGTGTAAGGTCACTAAAAAAATCGCCTCTTGCCCGTCCTCTTCTTCGCGAAGCTTAAGCAATTGGGTACGGATCAACGGCCCGCCCGCCAAATCAAACGGCGTGCTGGCTTCTTGCCGGCAAAGTTGCTGAGCCAATGCTTGCCGGATAGTTTTGGGTAATCCCGATAAATCAACGTGCTTAAGCGGCACAGGCAAACTATCGGCTATCACTTGCCTGCCTTCCCCATTGACGTTGACAAATGTCGTGCGCAAGCTTTCATGACGGCGGATGATTTCAGCGACACTTTGCGCCAAAGCCAAGCTATTCAATTGGCCTTGCAAATGCAAAGCTATCGGGATGTTATAAAACGCGCTGCCAGTTTCCAGTTGGTCTAAAAACCATAGGCGTTGCTGGGCATACGAAAGCGGTAACGGAGCAGTGCGGGGAATAGGATTGATCTGCCCTTCGTTATTCTCCGTTTGTGCCAATAGCTCCAGCAATTCCTGCTTTCTGTTTTTAAGCTGGGCTTTGAGGGCATCGGTCAAAGTGTTCACGGGGGCTTTGCAACGTAAATTCCCTTCCTCCACATAAAGCTGGACGTTTAAAGCCTGTAAATCGGCGAGCAAATCCTTTAGCGTCATAATTCAATATCCTCGTATTCCAATTCATCTTCTGCTAACAAAAGCTGCTGATTTTTTAAGCTAACCGCCATCACAACGCGTTCCGCCAATTTTTCGATAGTGTCGGCTTCGAATAACACCTTCAATGGCAAGTTAATGGCAAATTGCATATTGAGCCGAGTCATAACTTGGATCGCAATCAGGGAATGCCCGCCCAATTCAATGAAACGGTCATGGCGGCCAATTTGGGTAAGCTGGAGCAAATCTGACCAGATCGCCGCCAATGCCCATTCAATATCAGTTTGAGGTGCTAAATATTGGTTTTGCAACTGCGCTGCAATATCCGGCGCTGGCAGGGCTGATCTATCCAGTTTACCGTTAGCCGTCAGTGGCAATTCGTTAAGGATGACGTAAGCACTGGGCAACATATACTCGCTCAGCACGTTTGCCAGTTGGTCGCGGACATTGGCAATCTGCAAACTGGCGTGCCCTTGGGCAAGCAAATACGCCACTAAACGTTTATCGCCCGGATGGTCTTCGCGGGCAATGACAACCGCTTCCTTAACACCATCACATTGTCTAAGTTGGGCTTCGATTTCCCCTAATTCGATACGGAATCCCCGGATTTTCACTTGAAAGTCATTGCGCCCTTGATATGCGATATTGCCGTCTTCTAGCCACCGGCCCAAATCGCCAGTTTTGTACAATCGGTCAAACTGACTATCACCAGCCTGGAACGGGTTGGTGATGAATCGTTCAGCCGTCAATTCGGGGCGGTTTAAATAAGCTTTGGCTAACCCCGCCCCGGCAATATAAATTTCACCTGTCACACCAATAGGCACGGGTTGCAAAAAGGCATCCAGGATATATATCCGCGTATTCGGAATGGGTTTGCCTATCGGAACTAAACCGTCATGCCCGGCTGTACAAAGATAACGGGTGACAAACACAGTGGCTTCGGTTGGCCCGTAGGCATTCACCAAGCGGCAGTGTCTGGCCCATCGTCTTGCCAAATCTGGCGGACAAGCTTCGCCACCGACTATTAACGTCAATTCGGAAAAGGCATTTGGATCGGGAAATAAGGCCACGACGGATGGCGGCAACAGCGCGTGGGTTATCCGCTGCTCCAGCAAAGTTTTTGCTAAATGACTACCTGGCTCTAAAGCTTCAGGACGTGCCAGACATAAACAAGCCCCGTGGCACAAAGCGGTGAACAGCTCCCACACGCTGGCATCAAAACTCAAGGACGCAAATTGCAAAATGCGGCTATCGGGGTTAACAGACACTAGCTCAGGTTGCGCATGAATCAAGTTGCATAAACTTTTATGGGTGACCATAACACCTTTAGGCAAACCCGTAGACCCTGAGGTATAAATGACATAAGCCACATTGTCTGGACTAAGGCCCAGCGTCTTACTGGATGGGTTATCGATAGGGAATGCGCTGTAATCCGCATCCATCAACAAAATAGGTATCGTGTTGTTAGGCAAGCGATGTTGGCTATCGGTTTGGGTAATCAGCGCAACAGGTGCGCTATCTTCAAGCAGATAAGCTAAACGCTGGCTAGGATAATTCGGGTCTAAAGGCACATAAGCGCCTCCTGTTTTCAGTATCGCCAAAACGGCGACCACCAAAGCCAAACCCCGCGCAATACAAAGCCCGACGCGGTCATTTGGCTTAACACCTAAAGCAACCAACTGATGGACAAGCTGGTTCGCCTGTTGGTTAAGCTCTGCATAGCTGAGGCTTTGGTTTTCATAAACCACGGCGATGGCGTAAGGGTTCTGCTCCGCTTGCCGTTCAAACAACTGATGGACACAAATATCTTGCGGGAAATGTTGATAACTGGCGTTGAACTCCACCAGCAATTGTTGCCGTTCTGGTTCCGGCAAGATAGCCAATTGGCGGACCGGGCAATCGCTATCTGTGCTAAGCGCATCAACCAAATGGCTAATCGCCGTCTCCAGATAAGCAACCAGTCGTTCAGGGCTTATGCCTTTGACACAATGCGCCGTCAGGCTAAACGTTTGCCCAAAATCATCCACCGACATCGTGATGGGATAGTTGGTGCGTTCTTCCGCTTGCAGTAACTGGATGCCATCCCAAGCCATTGGCATGGCGTTATCAGTGGTTTTGCTATGGCGATAATTCAAGATTGCGGTAAACAATGGCAATGCAGCGGGGACTAAACTGCAACGTTGTGCCAAAGCCAATGCCGCGTGTTCATGATGCAATAATCCGATCAAACGCTGCTGGGTATCAGCAACCACTTGGCGGGGCGTTAAATTTGCAAGCTGGACACGCACAGGCAGGGTATTCATGAACATTCCCACAGCTTGCCCTGAGCCGACAGAACCTTGCATACGTCCGGTCAACACGGTACCGAACACCACGGCATCTTGCCCCGTACAATGCGCTAACACTTGCGCCCACGCGACATGGAACAAGACTGCTGTGGAAACTCCCAGTTGCTGGGCGATGGTGTGGATGGTTTTCGAAAGGTCAGTTTTTAACGCAAGGCTAGCCACAGAAATTTGCGTCCCGTCACCTTGAACATCCAAAAATCCAAACGGCGCGGTCGGTGCGTCTATATCCCCCAATTGTTGCCGGAAATAAATTTCATGTTCACCCACTGACACGGCACGGGCTTGGGCAATGTAATCGCGGTAGGGTAAGGAAGGCGGTAAGTGCTGGGTTTGTCCGTTTAGAATTTGCTGGATTTCTTTTAGCACCAGCTCGCCACTGATATGGTCGCGGATAATATGATGATTAAGCAAGGCAAGCAGCCATTGATCAGAATCAGGGACAGCGGTGATAGTCGCGGCAAATAACGGTGCGCGTTGCAAATCCAGACGTAAAGTGCCTGGATCGGTAATCGCCAACAAATCCGGTAAAGACCCGTCACTTCCTGGCAAAACCAATTCCGTAACAGGTAACACGGCACGGCGTTGGACGACTTGCACGGCTTCCGGCAAACCTTGCCAGACGATGGCAGTCCGCAAAATATCATGACGGTCAATAACCTGTTGCAAGGCATCCAGAAAAGCATCCAAACGCTGGCGATGATCAAAGCTAAACACCATGCGCATCAAATACGCATCACCTTCATTTGCCAGCAAATAATGGAACAACATGCCTTCCTGCAAGGGCGAAAGCGGGTAAATGTCTTGGATATTGGCGATACCGCCTGAAATGCTTGCGCCAATCCGGTCAATATCCGTTTGGCCGAGGGTCACCAAAGGCAACATAGCAGGGGTAATTGCCTGACAATCTTTTGGTATTGGATTAGCTAATAAGGCAATATCCACCGCCTGATTGTCATGTAATTCTGCCGCCAAATCAGCCAACACGGGCGAGACGAACACACTCATGACATCCGCCACATACCCCAGTTGCTGCAAACGCTCAATTAAGGTGATCGCCAACAAAGAATGTCCACCTAATTCAAAGAAATGGTCATAACGGCCCACACGCTCCACGCCTAACAGCTCTTGCCATAATTCTATCAGCACGGTTTCCGACGCAGTTTGCGGGGCTTCATAGTCCGTTGTGGCGACCGCCGCCAAATCCGGTGCTGGCAAGGCTTGACGGTCAATTTTGCCATTTTGCGTCATCGGCAAATAGGGGAGGCAGATAAAAGCGCTGGGCAGCATGTATTCCGGCAATACCGCAGCCAAAAAATGACGTAAATCACTAACGGACAATTCGTTATCATTGGTCTGCACATAAGCGACCAAACGTTTATCACCCGGCCTATCTTCACGGACAGTCACTACCGCCACATGGACACCGGGAAACCCCATCAGCCGCGCTTCGATTTCGCCTAATTCAATCCTAAGCCCACGGATTTTGACCTGATGGTCGCAACGGCCTAAAAATTCAAGCAGACCATCGTGACAATAACGCGCCAAGTCGCCTGTTTTATACAAACGGCTGCCATTCGCACTGAACGGGTCAGGGACAAATTTTTCCGCCGTCACGTCAGGACGTTGTAAATAACCACGGGCAAGACCAGCACCGCCGATATAAATCTCGCCTTGTACACCCATCGGCACAGGCATTCCGCCCTTGTCCAACAGATATATACGGACATTACTGATCGGGCGGCCTATCGGTACGGTTTCGCCATTATCTGACGGACTGGCTTTATAAACACTGCTCCATACCGTGCCTTCGGTCGGGCCATATTCATTGTATAAATCAGCATCCGATAATTTGGCAAAATGCCGTTGGGGCAATTCTGCCGGACAGGCTTCCCCGGCGACAATCACTGTCGTCAATGAAGCCAGTTTTGCCGCTGTTTGTTCCAGCAATAGGGCGTACAACGCCGAAAGCGCGAGCAGATGCGAGACTTGATGGGTGCTGATTAACTCCGCCAGGGCCGTAGGGTTTTTGCTGGCCTCTAGCGTAGGGAGACACAAACAACCGCCTTGCGCCCATGTCCAGAAAATGCCCGCGACGGAACTGTCAAAAACAAACGGCGAAACTAATAAATAAGCGCGTATGGGCTTTGGATAATATCCCAGCCTAGCCCAAGTGGAATGCACGGCGTTACGGTGGGTTACTTGTACGCCTTTAGGCTGTCCGGTCGAACCGGAAGTGTAAATGAGGTAAGCCAAATTAAGCGGATGCACTACAACAGGCACATCATCCACCGGATAGCGGGCAATTACAGGCCAATCTTCATCAAGATACACCGTGTCCGGCAATTGCTTAGGCAGCTTTTGGCTAAGGTGGTGTTGCGTTAATAACACGGGCGTATGGGTATCGCTTAAGACATAAGCGATACGTTCTTGAGGATAATCAGGGTCTATCGGCACATAAGCACCGCCTGCTTTCAAAATACCCAATAGTCCAATGAGCATTTCTAAAGAACGTTCCACGCACAAACCCACAGGCACATCCGCAGCCACGCCTTTACCACGTAAAAAATGCGCCAATTGGTTGGCTTTGGCATTCAGCTCCGCATAACTAAGAGTTTGCTTACCAAAAACCACGGCTTTTGCGTCTGGATTTTTTTCAAGCTGTCCGGCAAACAATTCATGGATTAATTGCTTATCAGGAAATGCAGAGGCAGGAGGGTTGAATTCTGATAAAAGTTGTTGCCGCTCTGCCGCACTGATGAAATCAAGCTGGCTAACTTGTAGCTGCGGATGGGCAACCATTTCCGCTAAGATAGCCCGATAATAATCGGCATAGCGGCGGACGGTCTTTTCATCGAACAAATCACGGCTATATTCCAAGCTGCCAATGATGACTTCGCCCGTTTCGACTAAGGACAAGGTCAAATCAAACTGGGTTGTATTAAAAGGCGGCTCCAAAACCGTAGCCACCAAATCCGGCAAAGCCAATTCACCACCGTCAGGCGTATTATTCAAATTCAACCAGACTTGGAAAATCGGGCTATAACTCAGGCTACGCTCTGGATTAATGGCTTCGACGATTTGCTCAAACGGCATGTCCTGATGAGCATGAGCTTGTAAGACGCTGTCTTTGGTCTGCGCCAGCAGTTCCGCGACGCTAAGGTCGGCATCCAAACGCACCCGCAAAGCCAAGGTGTTCACGAACAAACCCAGCAACGGCTCCAGTTCCATGCGTTGCCGATTAGCGACGGGGGTTCCTGTGACAATATCAGTTTGCCCCGAAAGCCTAGCCATCAACACCGACCAAGCTGCCAATAACACCATGAATACGGTGACGTGATGGGTCTCCGCACAGTGCTTGATTGCCGCAGTCAAATCCGTAGACAAGCCCATATTGATGCGTCCGCCCACACGGTCACGCACAGGCGGCCTAGGCCGATCTGTCGGTAATTTCAACAAGGCAGGCGCTTGGTTTAAGTAATCCAGCCAAAACTCGGTTTGTTGCTGTAAGCGTTGGCCTTGTAACCATTGCCGCTGCCAAATTGCATAATCTGAATACTGAATGGTCAATTCCGGTAGCGGGTCGACTAGCCCTAGGCTAAACGCGGTGTAAATAGCCTTAAATTCATGGATCAACAGCCCCATAGACCAACCATCGGCAATAAGATGGTGTTGGGTAATAAAAAAGAGATGTTCGGCATCGCCCAGTCGCAACAAGCGACCACGGATCAATGGCCCTTTCTCCAAATCAAAAGCTTGGCTAAATTCTTCATACGCCAATTGGTTTGTCATGTCTTGCTGTTGTCCGGCTGGCAGCGTAGACAAATCCTGTTCTTTTAAATAAAAACCACGGTCTGCCGGATGAATAATCTGCCGGGGTTCGCCAGCGTCACTAACGAAAGATGTGCGCAAAGCTTCGTGCCTAGCCACGATACGGTCTAAACTGGCTTTGATGACAGCTTTATCAAGCCACCCTTGGAGCCGCAAACCTCCGTGGATATGGTAAGCCTGGCTAGCCGTAGGATCGAACTGGGCTAAAAACCACAAACGCAATTGCGCCCAAGATAGCGGTATGGCTAAGGTGCGGTCTACTGGCTGGATAGCGGGCAAGCCGCACAGTGGCGCGGCGTTAACGGTCATGGCAAGTTGTTTCAGGACAGGCCGGGCGAAAAGTTCGCGTAATGCCAATTCAATACCAAACATTTGCCGCAAACGCGCGACCAGTTGCACGGCAAGCAAAGAATGTCCGCCCAAGGCAAAAAAATCATCATCACGTCCGACGTGGGGCAGATGCAACAACTCTTGCCAAATGCCTGCAATAGCCATTTCCGTCACGCCCTGTGGCGGTTCGAAAGTATGGCTAATGACCGCATTTCCATCAGGGGCGGGCAAGGCATTGCGGTCGAGTTTGCCGTTCATTGTCAACGGCAACTTGTCTAAAGCCACCAACGCACTGGGCAACATATAATCCGCCAAAACGCCGGACAACTGGCTGCGCAACTCGGCTGGCGAAGGCTCATGGCCTAACTCTGGGATAAAATAAGCAACCAAGCGTTTATCACCCGGAACATCTTCACGGGCGATGACAACGGCTTCTTTAATCCCTACACAGCGTTTAAGTTGGGTTTCGATTTCGCCCAGTTCGATACGGAAACCCCGGATTTTCACTTGAAAATCATTGCGCCCCACATACCCGATACGTCCATCCGCCAACCAACGCCCTAAATCTCCTGTTTTATAAAGATGGGGGGAAAGTAACTGCCCGCTTTGCGTCAATGGATTGCTGATGAAACGCCCAGCCGTCAATTCAGGGCGGTTCAAATAGCCTTTGGCAAGCCCTGCCCCGCCGATATAAATTTCCCCTACCACACCGATGGGTACTGCTTGCCGATAGGCATCCAAAATATAAATTTGGGTGTTGGCGATAGGCCGTCCGATGGATGTGCACATGAAACCGTCATGCCCGCTATCTTCGTAGATTTGCTGGCAAGTGGACCATACTGTGGTTTCGGTGGGGCCATATAAATTCCATAACTCCGCAACCGATTTTTTTAACGCCAAAGCCAGCTCAGCCGTTAAGGCTTCACCACCACAAAAAGCCTTAAGTCCGGCTGGCGCTTGCCAACCATTATTTAACAGCAACCGCCAGGTCGCCGGAGTGGCTTGGATAATACTCGGCTGATGCTGGTTTATCGCCTCAGCTAACAAATCCGCATCTGCTGATGTTTTTTGGTTAAGCAAAACCACCTGCGCCCCATTTAGTAAGGGCAAAAACAACTCAAGTGCGGCTATGTCAAAAGCAATGGTGGTGATCGCCAATACCTTATCCGTACAGCTAATGCCTGGAATTCGGGACATTGAAGATAAAAAATTGATCAAGGCCGCATGTTGGATCATCACGCCTTTAGGCTGTCCTGTGGAACCGGAGGTGTAAATAACGTAAGCCAGATGCTGTGCATTTAAACTCCAAACAACAGGGTTACTGTCTGACCTTGGACTAACCATTTCCTGACCACTAGGGGTATCAAGCAACAGCATGGGAACTCCCAGACCGCCCAATTTAGGCAAAGCCTGTTGCACTGACGTTTGGCTCAGGATAACCGTCGGCTGGCTATCCGTTAACATATAAACCAAGCGTTCTTCGGGATAATTTGGATCAAGCGGGACGTATGCGCCCCCCGCTTTTAAGATCGCCAATAAGCCAATCACCATAGCCAACCCGCGTTCCACGCAAATCGCCACCAAATGGTCTGGCTGTACACCCAAAGCCAGTAAACGGTATGCAAGTTGGTTGGCTTGTTGGTTCAATTGGGCATAACTTAAGCTTTGCTCTCCACAAACTAACGCAACCGCTTCAGGAGTTTTAGCGGCTTGTTGTTCAAACAACTGATGGACGCAAGTTTGCGGAAAATCAGCAGCAGTATCATTAAATTTAAGGAAAAGTTGCTGCAACTCTTCGTTACCTAGCAAGGGCAATTGGTTAATACGCTGTTGGGGATGGGTGACCATACCGTGCAGCACCTTAGTAAAATAACCAGCGATACGCGTTACCGTCGCCCCATCAAACAAACTGCTGGCGTAACTTAACTTACCTATCAGTTCGCTACCGGTATCTGAAAAAAACAAAGAAAGGTCAAATGGGGTGGTGGTTTGCGGGAAATGGAGCTGTTCCAAACGCAAACCAGGTAAAACCAAATCCCCGCCAGGCGTGTTGTCTAATGCTAGCATGACTTGGAAAATCGGGCTGTAAGCCAAGCTACGGTTAGGTTTTACCGCTTCCACCACTTGCTCAAAAGGCAATTCCTGATGGGCGAACGCCGCCAAGCAAGTGGCTTTGATATGGGCTAGCAATTCACTAGCCTCCCAAGCAGGGTCAATCTGAATCCGCAAGGCCAAAGTGTTGACAAAAAATCCCATCAGGTTTTCTAAAACAGTCTGCTGGCGATTTGTGACAGGCGTGCCGATAACCACATCACTTTGTTGGCTAAGCCGCATCAGCAATAAAGCCCATGCCGCCAGCAACGCCATAAACACAGTGGCGCCTTGGCTTTGCGCAAACCGTTTTAGTTCCGCCGTCAAATCCGGCGGGATATGTAGTTCCACAGAACCGCCTGCATGGCTCTGCACAGGAGGCCGCGCATGGTCTAAAGGCAAATTTAAACACTCTGGCGTACCGTCAAGATGGTTCCGCCAAAAATCGATACGTGCCTGCAACACCTTATCTTGCAGCCATTCCTGTTGCCAAGCGGCATAATCGGCGTATTGGATGCTCAATTCCGGCATCGGATCAGGCAAACCTTGGCAAAAAACCGGATACAGTGTTGCCATTTCTTTGATCAACAAACCGATAGACCAACCATCAGAAATAATATGATGCTGGGTAAGCAGCAACAGATATTCCTGATCAGCTAGCCGTAACAAACGGCCTCTAATTAAAGGCCCCGCCGATAATGCAAATGCCAATCCGGCTTCTTGGGTATAAATTTCTTTGATTTGTTTAGCTTTGTCTTCTTCAGTGAGGGAGCGTAAATCGTATTCCAGCAATTGAAAGCCGCTGTCGGCATCGGCTATCACTTGACTAGGCTGCCCATCAGCACTCACAAACCTTGTCCGTAAAATTTCATGACGGGCAACGATACGGTTAAGGCAACGCTTTAAAACCTCCAGATTCAAATTGCCATGCAAACGTAAGCCCGCCAGCAAATGGTAAGCTTTGCTGGCGTCAGGATCGAACTGGTCTAAAAACCACAAGCGTTGCTGTGCCGCTGACAGTGGAATGCGGCAGCTCCGGTCTGCTGGTCTGATCAACGGCACGGTGCTACGCGCTTGTTCCGGGCCATTGAGCTGCCTTAGTTTTTTCAGCATCACGGCGCGTTTTAATTGTTCAATCGTTTGATTTTCGTTATTCATTAATTTGCCTCCTCGGACAATAAAAGCTTCAACTCCGCCTCAGATAAGCCATCAAGCTCTTTTTCCAACAGAGCGACATCGCTTTCGGAATACTGGGCTATTTGCAATGCCATTAAATAGTCGGCAAGGGTAATCAGCGTGGGGTTCTCAAATATCGCCAGCAACGCCACCCGCACATGAAATGCTTCCTGTATACGGTTCACCAATTGCACCGCGAGCAAAGAATGCCCTCCGAGTTCGAAGAAATTGTCATGCCGCCCAATTCGTTCCAGATGCAATAAGCCACGCCAAATTCCGGCGAGTAGCATTTCATGGGTATTTTGCGGGGCTTCGTAGGGGCGGCTGATCGCGGCTGCATCATCGGGGGCGGGTAAAGCCTGACGGTCTAACTTGCCATTGCTGGTAAGAGGAAAACGATCCAACAAGACAAAAGCACTGGGCAACATATACTCAGCCAAATGTACCGCAAGCTGGCGGTGCAATGCGGCAAGATCGGGTTGATATCCGGTTTCGGCGATGAGATAAGCAACTAGACGCTTATCGCCAGGACTATCCTCACGGGCAATCACCACCGCTTCGCTTACCCCATCGCAAGCACAAAGACGGGCTTCAATCTCTCCTAATTCGATACGGAAACCCCGTAATTGAATTTGATCGTCGATACGCCCCAGATAAACCAACTCGCCATTCGCCAAGCGTTTCGCCAAATCACCGGAACGGTATAAACGTTCATCCGTTTGGTAAGGATTGTTAATGAAGCGTTCTTGAGTCAGTTTTTCCCGATTCAGATACCCTCTAGCGACACCCAAACCTCCGACATAAATTTCTCCAGGTACGCCGATAGGCAACAGGCGTTGCTTGGCATCCAAGACATAAACGGTAGTGGTCGGTATCGGCAAACCGATGTTGCTGGCATTTTGGCGAATATCAGTATCTGTGACCTGTTTGTAAGTGACATGGACACAAGTTTCGGTAATACCGTACATATTGACCAAGCTGACTGCCGGATAAGCCGTATGGAAATGGTGCAAATTGGCAGGATCTAAGTTTTCGCCACCAAAAATGACATAACGTAGCGCTAACACGGGCAATGCCGGATGGCTAAAAATGGCATTGCTCAGATTGTAAAATGCCGATGGGGTTTGGTTGAGGATGGTGACCTGTTCTTGGCAAAGAAAAGTCATGAATAAGGCAGGGTCTTTGCGGACAGGTTCGGGGACAATGGTGATACGGCCTCCGTATAACAAAGCCCCGAATATTTCCCACACCGAAAAATCAAACGCATACGAATGGAACAGCGACCACACATCGTTTTCGCTAAAAACAAAAGGCATCCGCGAGTTAATCAATAAACGCACGACATGACGATGTTCCAGCAAAACACCTTTGGGTTCGCCCGTTGAACCGGAGGTATAAATCACATAAGCCAGTTGTTCCGGGCTGCTGGTTTTGTCGGGATTACTGCTGGGATAACTGGCAATCAGAGCTTGATCAGCATCCAGTAAAACGGCGCAGCCTAGATGTTCAAATTTTTCTGCCAACGCTTGGGTGGTAATAAGTTGACAAGCGCCACTGTCGCTTAACATATATTGAATGCGGGCGGCTGGATAATTCGGGTCTATCGGTAAATACGCACCACCCGCCTTAAGCACCGCCAGTATCGCAACTATCATATCTAGGCCGCGGTCTAGGCAAAGTGCGACAATGGCTTCTTTATCAACACCTTGCGCCGTCAAATAATGCGCCAATTGATTGGCGCGGACATTGAGTTCCGCATAGCTTAGACAATTGCCACCCAGATTGACGGCAATCCGTTCCGGTGTCCGTACCACCTGCCCTTCAATCAATTGATGCAGGGTTTTATGCTTTGGATAATCGGCTTGAGTCGTATTCCAGTCCTCAAGCTGTTGCTGGATTTCCGCAGCAGCCAATAACGGCACTTCATCTACAAGCTGGTTGGTGTCGTTTGTTAAAGCATCCAGCAAAACCAGATAATGCCTGAACATTTGTTGGATCAAATCAGGATCAAAAAAATCAGCGTTGTAAACCAATTTGCCCACCCAAGTATCTTGCTCTGGATGAATAAGCAAATGCAGGTCATTTTTGCCATAACCCAAATTGGTTTCGATCATGCGTGCATTTAACTTGCCAGTTCCCCAAGTCTTGCCCGCTTGCCCGTCAAACTGGAACAAAATATCGAACAAGGCCGTGCGACCCATGTCCTTTTCTGGGTTAAGAGCTAGGACAAGCTGATCAAATGGCATTTCTTGGCAAGCATGGGCTTGCTGGGTGGTGCGTTGGATTTGCTTGAGCAAATCGGCAAAAGTGGTTTGCCCGTCACAAAAATTACGCAGCACCAACAAATTAGCGATCGGCCCGATAACCGGATTTAACATCGCGTGGTTGCGGCAAGGTGCGCTAGTGCCAATGACCAATTCATCATGCCCGCCATAACGGCGCAATAAGGCATTGAACCCCGCAAACAGATAGGCAAAATGGCTATCACCTTGTTGCGCCGCCAGATTTTTCAAACGCAGGACAAGCAACGCGTCCATCACAAACTCATACCGGGCTTCGGTAAACGTATGCACCAAAGGCCGGGGGCGGTTCATAGGCAATTCCATCGCCTGCAAACGTCCACGCAATTGGTATCGCCAATACGCCAACTGGACAGCATCAGAATGCTGCCGTTGCCAATTAACGTAATCTTGATAGTGGACGGACAATTCCGGCAAAACAGGCACACGGTTTTCCTGTTCGGCTGTATAAATTTCCAATAGCCCGTCAGCAAGCAAACGCATGGAAGTCCGGTCGGCTATGATGTGGTGGACGGTGACCGTCAACATGGCATGTTGGCTATCACTACGGAAAAAAACGGCACGCAGCAGCTCGCCGCCATTGAGCGTAAAAGGCTTGCGGGTTTCGGCAATGGCTTGTGCCAACAAACCCTCTTCACTTACGGTTATTTCATCAAGACTAATAGGCGTAGGGACGGTAAGAATTTCTTGCCACACGTTTTCACCATCACTATGGATACGTGTCCGTAAGGCTTTATGACGGGCGATAATTTGGTTTAAAGCCGTTGCAAGACCCGCTGTAGACCATTCCCCATCAAGTTTCAGCAATAACGGGATATTATGGTAAACCGGACTAGCGGGATACAGATAACCCGCTTCGAATGCGTCGATAAACCACAGGCGTTCTTGATGGTAAGACAGTGGAATAGCTGCATTTATAAAGGCATGGGGTAGCTGCATCGGCAAGTTAATGTCATGGCCGATCAGCAAATCGCTAACGTGCAAGCCAGGATTAGCGACAAATTTCTCCAAAACTGCCAGAAAACTGCCCACCATGGTTTGCGCCGTTTTCCAGTCAAACAATGCCGTGGCGAACACCAGATTGCCGATAATGACCTCGCTAGCATCCTGTAAATACAGCGAAGTGTCATGCTGCGCCGTAGTGGTTTTTGTTTCAATCGTAGATAAGCTTAAGCCCGGCAAAGACACCGCTTGCGTATTAGGCGTGTCCGCCATGACCAAAACATGTTGGAAAATGGGGCTATAACTGGTGTCACGTATCGGGTGCACGGCTTCAACTATTTGCTCAAACGGTACATCCTGATGCTGATAAGCCGCCAAAGTAGTAGTTTTAATTTGTGCCAATAAATCCAAAACATTAGGATCATTTTCAAGACGTACCCGTAACGCCAAGGTATTAACGAAAAAGCCAATGAGCGGCTCCAATTCAATGCACTGGCGGTTGGCGACCGGACTACCAACCACCATATCCGCTTGCCCGCTTAACCTGGATAACGATACCGACCAAGCCGCCAGCAAAACCATAAACAAAGTGCAACCCTGCTCTTGGGCAAGCTGTTTAAGCCCGTCCGTCAAACTAGCGGATAAATTAAAGCTGATAACATCACCTTGATAACTTTGTACGACAGGACGTGGCCTATCCGTAGGCAATTTGAGCACAGCGGGTGCGTTACTTAATTGCTCCCGCCAAAAGCCAATTTGCGCTTGCAACGCATCAGCTTGTAGCCATTGCCGTTGCCAGACCGCATAGTCCGCATACTGGATGCGTAGTTCCGGTAAGGGGTCAGGCAAACCTAGTCTATAAGCGCTGTAAAGTGCGCTAACCTCATTAACGATAATCGCCAGTGACCAACCATCTGAAATGATGTGGTGCTGGGTGATGAGCAAGACATGTTCATCCTGATCGAGTTGCAGCAATTTCCCACGGATCAACGAGCCGTGGGCCAAATCAAAAGCCTCGCCGGATTCGGTATCGATAATTTTTTGTAAAGCCGCCTCTTGTGCCGCTTTTGGTAAATCGCGCAAATCTTGTTCTGCCAAAACAAAGCCAATCGCTGGATCGGCGATCACTTGCTTGGGTTCCCCGTCTATCATGACAAAAGCTGTACGCAATACTTCATGGCGTGCGACAAGCTGGTTGAGGGTTTTGCGTAACAGGGTTTTGTGCAACCGTCCCTGCAAACGTAAGGCGATTGGCAAATGATAAGCCTTGCTTGCTTCTGGATTGAATTCGATCAAAAACCATAAACGTTGTTGCGACCACGACAAGGGCAAAGCTAAGTTACGGTCAACCATTGGTATGGGCGGCAAGATACTGGCTTGCGCTTGCCCGGCACATTGCGCCAACGCCAGTAAAGTGGGATGGACGAAAACGTCATGCAAAGCCAATTCAACACCCAAAACGTCCCGAACCCTTGCGACTAACTGCACCACCAACAACGAATGCCCGCCCAGTTCAAAGAACTGGTCATGGCGGCCGACCTGGGCGATGTGCAGCAGGTCTTGCCAGATGCGGGCGATGGCGGTCTCGGTGGCGCCTTGCGGGGCTTGGTAGGCGCGGCTGGCGGTGCTTCCCGCGTCGGGTTCGGGCAGCGCCTGGCGGTCGAGCTTGCCGTTGGCGGTGAGCGGGAGGCGTTCCAGGGTGACGTAGGCGGCGGGCAGCATGTGGTCGGCCAGCTGCGCGGCGAGGCGGGCGCGCAGGGCGGGGGGGTCCAGGGGGGGGCCGGGGGC
>Ga0082335_1003918_pt1 | contig 23457 bp, 21 predicted proteins | sample Subgrocontami58m_FD_72375 | JGI IMG/M metagenome (GOLD analysis project Ga0082335, IMG submission 72375) | Subsurface groundwater microbial communities from S. Glens Falls, New York, USA - GMW37 contaminated, 5.8 m (SPADES assembly) (version 2) ...
AAGCTCTCTCATAATGATGGCTTTCGCCAATTGGGATGCCGTTAGGAACACCAGGTCCGTCATGTTCGGCCCTGCCCAGGCGCCGTTGGGGCCGGCTCATCCACGCCAGGTCACTTCGTGGGAGGGTGTTGGAAGATCCCTAACAGACGGCTTACCCAAGCTTTGGCACGTCTTCCAAGCTCTTCAGAAAGGCCAAAAGCTAAGAACATAGGAACCCGATTCTGGTATTCTCGATATTGGGGCACGTTCTTCGACAAAAGACTTTCCTCAATTCGTGCCTGATATATAGCGGTAGACAATAGAACGCAGCTTAAAGCTAGAATCACCCAATTCATCAAGATTAGGGAGGAGCTATAAGCCATGAGCGTCTTGGAAAAATAGATTGGATGCCTCATTAAGGCGTAAGGTCCACCGTCGACTAACCTTGTGGCCTCACTTATTTGCGCTTCGCTCGACCAGGAGCCGTCTAATTCTATCCTGGCCCAATAGTAGAGGATCGGGCCCGAGAGAAAGAAGGCCCAAGCTGGCCAGTAGACCGGTAATACACCTAAATTGGCCTGAACCAGTCCGACATCAAATATGGAAACCAGTAGAATACAAAAGGCAGTTATTCCGAAAAGCCGGCATTCCCAGGGATTTTCGATTCTCTTGATTAGCTTCGGAGACGTCCGGGAAATTCCGTAAACCCAGCCGGCAAAGACCACGGCCCAGCTAACCACTATGACTATCCTTACCCAACTCATTTCCACCCCTCCCCATCTCGTTGGTAGTCATGACCCCAGTGAAGATGATTGGTGTCATGGCGAGTGATAGCGAAGCAATCTCAGCGCGCCACCATGTAGGGGCGATTCATGAATCGCCCCTACCGGCCCGTAAGGTCCCTCCAGCACTGGCATTAAACCCCGGCCTCGCAATGACAGCAAACCCGCTGTGCTCCAACAGCAGTGCCAACGCCTACTTGACGTTTATGCTAGACTATTCTTAAGCACATTTCAACCTTGTGGCAAAGTGGGGGTGTCCGTCACTTTTTGTGCTGGAACAGGTCTGCCGAATGAATTCGGCGTTACATGGGGTCAGTCTGTCACCCCGCTAACGCCGAATTCATTCGGCAGACCTCGCACCCCCCGGCGACGAGCACAAGAATCTGACGCACACCCGCAAAGTGGCCCGCAATATTCGTTGACATAATATGCGTGAGGCGTGCTCCTTCTGTCCAACCAGTCAATCCGCTAGTGCCTGACACAGAGTTTTGCTGTCATTGCGAGGCCGGGATTTAATGCCAGCGTGGCCGGGAGCCTGCAGGCCGAAGCAATCTCATAACGGTGCACTGGGATTGCTTCGCTATCGCTCGCCATGACCCTAGTCATCTTCACTGTGGCACTGTGGCCAGGTGGCCAGGTACCAGGTAGACCGCTGTGGTATAATCGGCTTAAGTCATAGCCAGAAGCCATGAGGTTATCGCTGAGTTCTACAGGCCCGCAACATTCCAATTATGGCAGAATAGAGGTTCTGGAGGCCTTTGCCTCTGGGCTTGCCCGGCTAAGGCAGGCGCTGCCGATAAAGCTACTCGTACTTTATGGTCCCTATACCAGGGGCGACTCTAATTCATCAGACAAGATAGATCTACTTGTGGTATATGACGGGCCGGCTAGAGATGATGCTTGCCGCACGGTCCATGCCAGCCTGGGAATACCCGGCCTGGACCCGCATGTGTATTCCCAGGTAGAGTACGCTCATGCTAGAGGCGCGCTGGATGCCATTGTTGCTAAGGGTATGGTCCTTTATCAAGAAGGAAATGCCGCAAGGAGCAGGGCTGTGAGCCGGGCTCGGATGAGGAGATTGCGGTGGATCGGGAATGGCCTTCTGGCAATCGGAGTGCTCATGGTCTTCACCATGGGGGCGTACTACGCCTATTCGTACTATTCCCTTAGCCAGATAGAGTCCTTTGGCCAAATTGGCGAAGAAACTGAGCCTATGACGGACGTCGGTCCTGCGCAGGCTCAGGCCGAAGCAACAGCAGCGGATGAGTCACCGGCGCTGGCCAGCTTCTTGGCCAGCGCCCCTGGGGTAGCGGCCAAACCCGTAGCCCCCCCGGCCAGCACGGTCGGAGATGACGTACCCTGGGAGGGCATTGCCTACGGACCCCTGGGCATTTTCCCGGCCAACAGGATCATTATCCCAGCTATCGAAGTGGACTCGCGAATCATTGAGTTGGGTATTGTATTCGAGGATGGGGAGTGGCAATGGGAGAGGCCGGTGCGTGCTGTGGGGCACCTGAAAGGCACCAGTGACCCAGGGCAGGGCGGAAATAATGTGATGTCGGGCCACATGAGCAGCCCTGTCCGGGGAGAGGGGCAGGTCTTCAACCGCCTCCCCGAAATCAAGCTGGACGACGTGATTATCCTGAATACTCCGGTGCGGTCCTTTGCCTACCAAGTAGTTGGCAAGAAGGTCGTATTGCCTTCGGAAGTCAGCGTCCTGAAGACAACTGGGGATGAGACCCTGACCCTCATCACTTGCGTTCCGGACCTTATCTACTCGCACCGGCTCATAGTGACGGCCAAGCGCGTCTCGGCCCTCCACTGACGCGCGTAGGGCGGGTTTCAAACCCGCCCCTACAGTGTTCGACGTCGAGACTACGGCCGGCCTGTTTAGACTATTTGAAGGACGGCCCTCTTCCCCTGCCGGGCGCCGGCCACCTTGAGCAGGGTGCGCATCGCCTCCGCGACTCGACCTTCTTTGCCTATGACCTTCCCCATATCGGTCTCAGCCACATGCAGCTCCAGGATCAAGGTTTTCTCGCTGCTGGTCTCAATTACACGGACACTGTCCGGGTCGTCCACCACGGAGCGGGCGATGTACTCCACGAGCTCCTTCATGCAGCCGCCCCTGGCAGAATGCCCGCTTTGGTCATCAGCCTGGTCACCCTTTCGCTGGGCTGTGCTCCTCGTCCCAACCACCAGGCCGCCCGTTCCTGGTCGATGCGGACGGTGGCAGGCTCGGTCATGGGATCATAGTTCCCGATCATTTCGAGATAAGCGCCATTCCTTGGAGCGTGGGAATCGATTACCACTATCCGATAACTTGGTTTTTTCTTCGCCCCAATCCGGCGCAGACGGATTCTGACCATACTACCTCTGTGGGTTTTTTACTACTATATGGCATGAGACAACGAGTGTCAAGTGCGCGTGAGAGAGTATTGAATAACCTCTGTAGTCGGCATCGTCCCCGATGCCGACGGCCGGGGTCGGGGACGACCCCGGCTACGGAGTTGGGTGATGTTCAACAATTTCCGTGGGGACTTACTATCGTAAATGACAATCGTTACAGCTAGAGAGACTGTGGCCCAGAGCAAGAGTCAGGGCCTAGAACACATAAACAAGCGCGGGTATCAGTGCCAAACGGTACGTTTTGGGACAAAGACGGTGCAATAGACGAGATATATCGTGTATTTAATATGCAAGATAAACAACACGATGCGGACGGCGGTTGACGACGACTTGAAATACGGTTTCGGCCCGCCTATCATGGAACGATAGGAGGGAAGTTATGAAGAATAAAGCTTCCATTCTGCTTGTCTTCTTGCTGCTGGTCGCACTTATTGCAGCAGACGGTCCCGTAGCGCTGGGCGCCAGCCCGCCGGATTTCGCTATCCCCGGCGGGCATTTTTATACCCAGGCCAGCGGGTCCCCAGACCCAGCAAAAGGGTTCAGCATCACGGATGGCCAGGGCATTCCATTTCGCACGGAGCTCCAGGCACAAGGAGGCATAGCGGCGCTGGGGTATCCTTCCTCCCGGCGCTTCGTTCTGGACGGGTTTCTCTCCCAGGCGACCCAGAAGGCCATCCTACAATGGCGGCCTCAGGAGAGCCTGGTGGTGCTGGCAAATGTCTTTGACACCCTCCATGACCGGGGTTTTGACCCCTGGCTGCTGGCAAATCGGCAGATACCGCCGCCCTTCGACACGTCCCCGGACACTGGCCTCTCATTTGAGCAGGTGGTCCGGCGACACTTAGACTTTTTGGATGTCAGCCAGGCCATCAGGGACAGGTACCTGACAGACTCCAATCCCCTGGCCCATTTCGGCCTGCCCATGTCTTCTGCCGACCTGGGACCTGTGATCGTGGTCAGGGCCCAACGGGCCGCCTTCCAGGAATGGAAACTCGATGTGCCCTGGGCAAAAGCCGGTACTGTCACCATTGCCAACGCAGGCGACATAGCCAAGGAGGCCGGCCTGATATTCGCCGGCGCCGCGGCTCCGGAAGACCCGCCTGCCGCCACGACGCTCAGTCCAAAGGACGTAGAGGCCAGAGCGAAACCGTCCGTGGTAAAAGTGACTCTTCCCGGCGTAGAGGGTTCTGGGATTGTCTTCGACCCCAGCGGGTTCATCGTGACCAACAACCATGTCGTCCAGAGTGGAGGCCCAGTCCAGGTTAGCACCAGCAAGGGGGGATTTCCTGCTCGCGTCGTTGGCGCTGACCCGTTGACCGACCTGGCTGTGTTGAAGGTCGATGGCGCAAGCCTCCCGGCCCTGCCCTTTGGCGACTCGGATGCCCTGGCGCTCGGGGATGAAGTCGTGGCCATTGGGTTCAGCCCGCTACTGCCTAATCCCCCTAATTCTTACGAAGCCGAGGTGCTGAGGCTGGTCCAGGCGGTCATTCCTGTGGACGGCCGGCGTGCCGACTTTGTACAGACCAACGCCCCTCTTCATCCGGGAGATAGCGGCGGTCCGCTCCTCAACCTTTTTGGTGAGGTGGTGGGCGTAAACACTGCCCTGATCTTTCCCAGGCGTGGGTCACAGACCGTTCTGGCCTCCTCCATTGCCATCAACCGGGCTAAGCCCATCCTGGCGGAGCTCCTGGCCAAGGGGAAAGTGGCCAGGCCCGGGATCGGAGCAACGGTACATGCCATAGTCCCTGGGTTTACCGGCGGGCAGGAGCTGCCGGTGGACCGGGGCCTGGTGGTGTTGAACGTGGTCCCTGGCTCACCGGCAGCCCAGGCAGGGATGAGTGAAGGGGAAATCATTGTTGCGGCTGACGGATTTGGTCTTACCCTTCCCTCGGACCTGCTCCAGGTCATTTCGGGACATAAGGTTGGGGACACAATGAGGCTCACCGTCGTAGGCGCGGATGGCAGCGAGCGAAACGTCGAGGTGACCTTGGCCGAGATGCCGTAGAGGTGAAGGTCGTCCTCTACCTTCCCGTCTTGATATACTCCAGGGCCCGGTCCATCTGGGGGTCCCGACCCGCGAGCCGATCCTCTTCGGTCAAGGGGACCTCGATATCCGGCAAGAGTCCCTTGCCCTCGATGAGCCGTCCGTTGGGCGTCGTCCACCGGGCGAAGGTGATGTACAGGGCCGAGCCATCGGTAAGCTCGTGGAAGCGGTTTACGGAACCCTTGCCGAAGGTCTCCTCTCCGATGAGAACCCCACGCTTGGCATCCTGAATGGCCCCGGCGAGGATTTCACTGGCGCTGGCGCTCCCTTTGTTAACTAGTACTACCATGGGGATATTGGTTGCCACTCCTCCCGCCCTCACCGGGTAAGAGGTCTCCTTGCCGTCCCGGTCGACCTGGTGGGCCACTACCCCTTCCTTGAGGAACTGGCTAGCCACGGAGATGGTCTCATCCAGCAGCCCGCCTGGGTTATTTCGGAGGTCAAGCACCAGAGCCTTTACATCGCTCTTGACCAGAGAGTCCAGCACCGGCCCCAGCTCGTCCTTGAGCTTATCACTAAAGAAGGCCAGCCGCACGTAGCCGATATTGTCGGGCAGCACTTTGCGGGTGACGGATGGCAGCCTGATCTGGTCCCGCGTGATCTCTATGTCGGTCGGGCGCTTGTCTCCGTCGTGCAGGATGGATAGCTTGACCTTGGTCCCCCGGGGCCCGCGAATCATGGTCACAGCGTCAGTCACAGACAAGCCCGCGGCGTCCTTGCCGTCTATCTGAAGGATGAGGTCTCCTGCCCTTATGCCGGACTTCTCAGCCGGAGAGCCTTCTATGGGAGCTATAATGACCAGCCTGCGATTCTGAACGCCTACCTGCGCCCCAATGCCGTCGAAAGCCCCCTCCAGGTCGGCCTGCTCGAACTTGTAATGCTGAGGGTCTACGTAACCCGTGTGCGGGTCGCCTAGGGAGTCCAGCATGCCCTTGATGGCCCCGCTGGTCATGCGCTGCGGGTCCAGCGCCTTGAGGTCTACGAAGTTCTGCTGCGTAATACCCCAGGCCTCCCAGAAGACCTTGAAGTACTCCGGGGACTCTATCCGGGGAGCCAGGGGAGCCAGGGGGGTGCCGGTGGTGAACCGGGCCACGCCGAACCCGCTTCCGAAGGATACCCCGACCAGGATTAGAAGGCCCAGAATGGTAACCGTATACTTAAGCGTACGTAACACGCCCGTTTCTCCTCCAAAGACTTACCGAGATTAATTATACGGCTCGTGCTATTATTAAGCAAAAGAGAGTCCTCTGAGAAGATGGCCGCCGTCGCCAAGGCGGATTGTTTTCGCGCTTGACCTCCAGGTCTGAGACCGGATAAGCGATTCGCCAGTGACAAAGACGCGGCTGGCGTGATGCGTCAAATGAAAGTGTTACCGAAGGGCAGCCGGCGCGGCTGGTTGACAGGCTGCATAAGTCATCCTAGAATACGTTAGGGGAGGGCGCGAGGAGGTCCTGCCATGGCGCTTCATTTAACAAGACGGCGGTTCGCAGTGTCCGAGTATCACCAGATGGCCCAGGCGGGCATTTTGGGCGAGGACGATCGCGTCGAGCTAATCGACGGTGAGGTTACGCAAATGACACCCATCGGTCGCCGGCACGCTGCCTGTGTGGATCGGTTGAACAAGCTTTTCGGCAAGGCCTTCGGGGATGATGCCCAGGTGAGGGTACAAAATCCAGTCGTTCTCAGCGAGTACACGGAGCCCCAGCCCGACCTGGCAATCCTACGTCCCCGAGCCGACTTCTACGCCGCAGGCCACCCAACCCAGGAGCATATCTTCCTGCTGGTCGAAGTAGCCGAGACATCGGCCGACCTGGATCGCCGGGTGAAGGTCCCCCTCTATGCCCGGAGCGGCATTCAAGAGTTGTGGCTGGTGGACTTGGAAGGGGAGACTGTGACCATTTACCGGGACCCCACTCCCAGTGGCTACGGCACCGCCCGGGTAGCGGGACGAGGCGAGGAGCTGGCCCCATTGGCGTTTCCCGGCCGACCGCTCGCCGCCGCAGCTATCCTGGCATGAGGAAATCTCAGCTATTCGTCATCGGGTTGAACCACCATTCGGCGCCGCTGACCGTGCGGGAGAGAGTAGCCGTGGTGGGCCGAGACCTGAATGCGGCCCTGGAAGAGCTACAGCCGTACGTGTCAGAAGGTGTTATCCTCTCCACCTGCAACCGCACCGAGATCTACGGGCTATGCCCGGACCAGGGTGAGGGCGCCCTGCTCTTTCTGCAGCACCGGGCGGGAAGCGTCCCTGTTGGTCCCCACACCTATGAATACCACGGCATTACCGCGGCCCGGCATCTGCTCAAGGTATCGTGCGGCCTGGATTCCATGGTAGTGGGCGAGCCCCAGATCCTGGGACAGGTCAGGGGTGCCCAGGAAGCGTCGCAGGAGAGCGGCCGCCTGGGCCCCATGCTCGCACGCCTCTTCTCCCAAGCTCTTATCGCTGGCAAGCGGGCCCGAAACGAGACCGGCATCGGCCGCAGCGCCGCCTCATTTAGTTACGCCGGGGTGGAGATTGCCAAGAACCACCTGGGAGGGCTGGCCGGTAAGACGCTCCTCCTGATTGGCGCCGGCGAGATGAGCGAGCTGGCGGCCAAGACCCTGCGTGACAATGGAATAGGGGAAATCCTGGTCCTGAGCCGCACGGCCCAGCGCGCCCGGGCCCTGGCAGAGCGATTCGGCGGACTGGCCGTCGATAGCCAGTCGCTGGCTGCGGCCCTCCAAAGGGCGGACGTGGTCATCAGCTCCACGGATTCGCCCCGCCCAATCATCCGTGTCGAGACGGTGGAGAACGCGATGTCCGGTAGGAACGGGCGCCCGCTGCTGCTCCTGGACATGGCCGTGCCCAGGGATATCGAGCCAGAAGTGAGCGACCTTCCGGGCACGTACCTGTACGATATAGATGACATGGGAGAGGTGCTGCGGCAGAACTTGCAGCGCCGGCAAGATGAGGCCAGCAAGGTAACCACTATTATCGATGAGGAGCTTCGCGCGTTTCTCACCTGGTGGGACTCGCTTCAGGCCGTGCCGGCCATCATGGCCCTGCAGACCAAAGCTGAGACAGTACGCCGGAAAGAGATAGCCAAGATGGGCCGAAACCTGGCTGCTTTATCGGAAACGGAACTAGCCCTGGTGGACTCGCTGACCAGGGCCATTGCCAACAAGATACTTCACAAGCCAATCGTCGCTCTTAAATCCAGGGCGGCTGCCGGCGATAGCACCTCGCTGGAGATCGCGAAGGAGATCCTGGGACTGCAGGAAGAGGATGGTCCTAGGAAGCGCTCTTAGTCGTGGTCAGAGGTGCCGCATTCTTGACGCAGAGATCACAGAGACCGCGGAGTAAGTCTACTTTACATAAGGTTGCCCGGCACCTACCTCTCGTTCTTGTTAACCGAGGCCGGTAGAAGGCCCGTCCGGTGAACGCCGTCCGCAGGAGCCTGCTTCTGGGCCTGGCCATACTGGCCGTCGTATCGTGCAGGCCGGGCGGGGAATCACCGGCGCCTACAGCTATTTCCAAGGAGACGCCAAGCGCAGGGTTGAAAACGCCCGCGACGGCGGCTGAGAATACACCTGCCCCGGCGACCGCAACTTCGAGTCCCAGTCCCACCGCGACGGCGGCTCCGCGGCCGCCGCAGCAGCCGCCGCCGCCAACTTTGAACATTGAGGTCTTGCTGAAAGGCCTTCAGACCCCTTGGGCCATCGATTTCGCCCCCGACGGGCGCATCTTTCTTACGGAGCGACCGGGCCGCATCCGCGTGGTCAGGAACGGGCAGCTCCAGGCTGAGCCGTGGATGACCCTCGATGTCGTCGAGGCCGGCGAGACCGGGCTCCTGGGCCTGGCTTTGGACCCCCAGTTCGCCACGAACTCATTTGTCTATGCCGCCTATACGTACCGGAGCGGCGGCCGTTTGCTGAACCGCCTCGCCCGCCTGCGCGAAGATCCGGCCAGCGGCAAAGGGCTACTGGACAAGGTGTTGATCGACAGCGTGGCGGGTGGGAACAACCACGACGGAGGGCGCGTGAAGTTCGGTCCGGACGGCAAGCTCTACTGGACCATGGGCGAGACGTTCAACCGTCCGCTGGCACAGGACTTGTCTTCGCTTAACGGGAAGGTCCTGCGGCTGGAGCCGGATGGAGCGATTCCGAAGGACAATCCCCTGCCCAACTCCTTCATCTACTCTTACGGCCACCGTAACCCCCAGGGCCTGGCCTGGCAACCGGGGACCGGGCGCCTCTACGAAACCGAGCATGGTCCCAGTGGTGAGAAGGGCTGCTGCCAGGATGAGGTGAACCTGATAGAGCCGGGGAAGAACTACGGCTGGCCGATGATCAGCGGCGACGAGACGAGGGAGGGCATGTTATCGCCAGTACTGCAAAGCGGTGACAGGGTAACCTGGGCGCCTGGGGGAGCGACGTTCGTGACCCGGGGCCCGTGGGCGGACTCCCTGCTCTTCACCGGGTTGCGCGGGCAGGCCCTGTACCGGCTCACTCTTGACCCGAACGATCCGCGCAAGGTGCAGAGCTTCGACACGTTGTTCGAGAGACAGTTCGGCCGGCTGCGGGACGTGGTCGAGGGGCCTGATGGCGCCATATACCTACTGACCAGCAACCGTGATGGGCGCGGGAGCCCGGGGCCTGACGACGACCGGGTCTTGCGTTTGACATTTAGATAGATGAGGTGAAAGGCCAGCGCCCCTCAAAAGATTACAAAAGTATATCATGATCGGGCATTTATCTATAACATTTGGCACTAGGCTTGACTTGTCTGACCTTTTTCGTTAATCTTTTAGTATAAGTGTTGTGCGCGTTGCCCCCCCGGGTCCCTTCCTCTATTGGGGTGGTGTGGCGGTGCGGAAGCAGCCGGAGAGCTTCGGACCCGGGAATCGATGGAGGAGGGATGGTCGTGAGAGGTGCAATCCGTAACTGCTTTTCTGGGTGGGTCCCGGCGGCGACGGGGTCTTTCTTATCCAGGCGTAGGGTAATAGGCCTCGTACTCGGATCGCTTCTTATCTTCATCGCGCAGGGAAATGTGGCCTTTGCTCACGAAGGTTGGTTCGTAGAGAAAGGGCAACACCCCGGGGAACACTTCCCCCTCGACTGGATTACCGCGGTGACTGCACTGGGCTTCATCCTGTTTTTCGCTTGGGCCATGTCAGTCGACCGTTCCAGATGGTCGGAAAGGCTTCAGAAGTTGTGCTACAAGGGCGAATGCTTCCTTCCCAGGGGAAGGGAATGGAGGATTGTCGCCGTCCTGTCGGGCGTCACGCTAATCGCGAATTCAGTCACCGGTGTCTTTCTAGCCCCGAACCTTATCTTGCCAGGCGAGCGCCTGGTCATGCTAGGCGGCGTAGCACAAGTGATCATCGGCCTGTTGTTGGTCAGCCAGATATCTTTCTTCGTGCCTGGACTGCTTATCCTGGTGGTCGCCGTGCCACTGGCTGCGATTTCCTTCGCGCCAGCCCTAATGATAGACTACCTCTTCGAGTTTGTAGCCCTGGCCCTCGCCTTCGTGCTTTTGGGATTGGACGGAGGTTACCTTGATCGGCGTCTCCCCCATTGGCTGCGGCAACGTATGTCAGGCTCGGCCCATCTACCACTTCCTCTTATCCGCATCGGCCTGGGGTTGACCCTCATCGTCCTCGCCGCCCACAACAAACTGATATCGCCCGACCTAGCTCTGACGTTCCTGGACAAGTATGATCTTAATTTCATACCCTACCTGGGTTTCGCCGAGTTCACGAACCTGCACTTCGTGTTTGCTGCCGGAATGGCAGAGCTTGCCATTGGGCTCTTCCTGGTCTTGGGAATTGGGACAAGGTTCGTGGCCGCCACACTCATGATGTTCTTGCTCACCACTCTGGTTGTCCTCGGGCCCCTGGAGTTGGTTGGGCACCTGCCGGTACTGGGATTGGCTGCCGTGCTGTTGTATAGAGGCTCAGGCGGTTATCGACTGGCTACCGCGCCGGCAAGCTGAAAAAGAGCTGTAAGTCGACATAACAACCATAGTGCGAAGTAACATCGCACCTGTTTCTCACCTCACCCGGTAGGGGGCCAGACGGGCTGCCAGCCCAGGAGGGAGCTTCCCACGGACCAGCGTGCCGGCCTCGTCGTGCTCCTCCTTGCGCAGGGCCCCGTGACGCCGGAAGAGGTCCACCAGGGCCAGCTCCTGGTAAGGTATCCGGACAGTGACCTCCACCATCTCCCTGGACAGAGTCCTGGCAATCTTCCTTAGTAGCTTCTCCAGGCCCCACCGCTCTGACGCCGAGACCGGTACCCCTCCTGGAAAGAGGCGAGCCAGGCGCCGGACCGGGGCCGGCCAGGGCCCGGATTGGTCAAAGACGTGCCCTTTTTCGCCCATTAGAACGTCTACCTTGTTTAGGACCGTGATAACGGGCTTATCGCCCAGTCCCAGTTGGCCCAGGACCTCCCGTACCGTGTTGGCCTGCAACAGGGCATTGTCAGGCGTTATGTCAACTATGTGGAGGAGCAGCTCGGCCTCTTGCAGCTCCTCCAAAGTGGCCCGGAACGCCGCCACCAGCATGGTGGGCAGCTTCTGTATAAAGCCTACTGTATCGGTTAAGAGGACCTCTTGTTTGTTGGGGAGCGCCACCCGCCGAGTCGTCGGGTCGAGGGTGGCAAAGAGCTTGTCCTCGACCAGCACGTCAGCGCCGGTGAAAGCCCGGAGCAGGGAGCTCTTGCCGGCGTTGGTATATCCAACCAGCGCCACCACCGGCATGGCCTGGTCCTTGCGCTGCCGGCGATAGAGGGCCCGGTGCTTTCGTACGTCCTCCAACTCCTTCTTAACATGAGCCATGCGCCTCTGCACCATGCGCCGGTCACTCTCGAGCTGGGTCTCGCCTGGGCCCCGGGTGCCGATGCCACCCCCCAGCCGCTCGAGGTGGCGCCATCGTCCGGCCAGGCGAGGCAGCAGGTACTCATATTGCGCCAGCTCGACTTGAAGCCGGCCTTCGTGCGTCTGGGCACGGCGGGCAAAGATGTCCAGGATGAGGGCCGTGCGGTCGAGTACCTTGACCCCCAAATCGCGCTCGAGATTGCGCAACTGGGTGGGGGTTAGCTCGTCGTCGAAGATCACCAGGGTAAAGCCCAACTCTCCCTTGAGACGCGCCACCTCCTCCATCTTGCCGCGGCCGATGTAATACGCCGGAGTGGGGTGGCTTCGCTTCTGGCTGGCGGTCCCCAGTACGACGGCCCCGGCTGTAGCAGCCAGTTGACCCAGCTCCGCCAGTGAGTCGTGCACGCTGAATTGTCCCGCTTCATCGCCTGAGTCGACCCCTACCAGAAAGGCCCGCTCCACGGGGACGGCCGTGGTCTGCAAGTGGTCCTGTCCTGGTGCTGTTTTGGTCATACCTTGATGCAGCCCAGCCGCTCCACCGCCTCCTGCAGTCGCTTGTCTTCCAGGGTGATCGATATCCGGATGAACCCCTCACCGCTGGGCCCGTACCCGGTACCGGGGGTCACCACTACCGACGACTCTTCCAGCACCTTGTTGGCAAAGGTGAGGGCGTTATAGCCTTCCGGGACTCTGGCCCAGACGTAGAGGCTGGCCAGGGGTTTCCGGACTTTGCAGCCCAGCCTCTGCAGCACGTCTACTACCAGGTCCCGCCTGCGGGCGTAAACCCGGTTATGCTCCTCGATGCAGCACTGGTCGCCCTGGAGGGCCTCAATAGCCATGTACTGAATAGCCTGGGGAATGCCCGAGTCCAGGTTGGACTTGAACCTCATGAGCCCGTTGATGGCGGTGGCGTTACCCACGGCCATGGCCACCCGCCAGCCGGTCATGTTATAGCTCTTGGAGAGAGAGTGAAACTCGATGCCGACTTCTCTGGCGCCGGGAGCTTGCATGAAGCTCACCGGACGATACCCATCGTAGGCCACCTCAGTATAGGGCCCATCGTGACAGATAAGAAGGTCGTGCTTCTTGGCGAAAGACACTGCCCGCACGAAGAAGGCCAGGTCAGCGACCGCACCGGTGGGGTTGTTGGGATAGTTGAGCCAGAGTACCTTGGCCCGGCGTACTACCTCCGATGGCACCGAGTCCAGGTCAGGGAGGAAGTCGTTCTCCTCTCGGAGCGGTAGGTAGTAGGACTCGCCGCCGGCGAACATGGTCCCAATGGAATAGACGGGATATGCTGGGTCAGGCACCAGGGCCACATCTCCCGGGTCGATGAAGCAGAAGGCGATATGCCCTATACCCTCCTTGGACCCGATCAAGGGCAGGACCTCCGTATCCGGGTCGAAGGTCAGGTCGAAACGCTTTTGGTACCACTGGGCAATGGCCTTCCGGAATTCCGGCAGACCATCGGACTCCGGGTACCGGTGGTTTGCCGGCACCTGGGCTTCCCGGCAGAGCCGCTCGATAATGTGCGGCGGGGTTGGCAGGTCCGGGTCCCCAATGCCCAAGCTGATGACATCAATCCCCTGGGCTCGCATCTTGTTGATCTTCCGGCTCACCTCTACGAAGAGGTACGGGGGCAGCTTCTCGATCCGGCTAGCTAGGCGCAATCGATACCTCCTGTGTTCTTCAACGCGATTATACAATACGGGGTGGGGTATGGCTAGGAAGGGAGGCGCAGTACCTGCAGGCTGCCGACGCGGTCGAATTCGGGGTCCTTATGGACCAGAGTGGCTTCCAATGTGAGCGCCAGGCTTGCTACCCATGCATCAGCCACGGAAAGGTGGCCCGAGGCCTTGAGGACTGCCGCCTGATGACGCCAGTCCGGGTTTGACTCTATCACTTGTGCCGGCCAGCCGAGGACTAGGGCCAAATAGCGCTGGGAATCCTCCTCTGAATGGCGTCGGAGCACAAGGTACTCCGTCTCCATAAAGGCCATGAAAGGAATGAAAACCAAGGTGAGCTGGGGTTCCCCGCTGGCTTGATCAAGGATCCGTTCGACCCTTTCGTGGCCAGTCTCAAGGTTGAGCAGCGTCAGGATAGCCGAGGTGTCCAGTACGTATGAGGACACCTAACCCCGCCGCTCCAGGGTCTCTTCCCGCTCCCTCTCTCTCCTACGCTCTTCCAGAAGGTCAGCGACGGTCGGGCCCTTGCCTCGCAGGATACCCACGGAAGCGGCCACCGGGTCCTTGGGGATTGGATAGACCACGATGTAGCCGTTCTTCAGATTCCAATCGAGCGTGGTTTCAGTGGTTATGCCGAGGGCCTTCCTTAGTTCTTTGGGGATTACCGTCTGTCCTCTAACCGAAACTTTGGATTTCATTGGACTCCCACCGCATAAGACTTCTCTTCAGCTTGCAAGATAATTATGCTCGCTGTCTTACCGCCACGTCAAGTGGTCTGGGAATTCATGTATCGGTCTTCGCTAACTCAAGCGGCTCCAGGATACCGATCGTCATGTACAGCTAAGTACCGTCAGGGCGGTACGGCCACATCGCCATCAAAACCGGTGTCCAGGAGGGTGTCCACGTCCTTGGACTCGGCCCCTAGCGAAAGACGGAGTGGGAGATAGGGGAAGCGAAAGCTTGTCAGGCGGCGGTTCGGCGCCATTTTCCAACGGCCTTTGTGCCAATCTTGAAGAGAAAGGCCCCTGGACCAAAGATGGCCCGGGCTTGTTGGGCAACGTCCAGAAGGTTTCGACCTACTACGGTCTGGCCTTGGGGAGAAATGGCCACATATTCCCCAATGTGATCCTCCTCTAAAGGCTTGCCGGATTTTTCGTAGAGCTCGTCGGCCAGTTTGATACGTTCTTGGTCTGCCATGACATTTTCTGTGCCTTTCTGGGGGTAAGCATCGGAAGGTATTCGCTACTTCAAGCCTATCACAATGTCTGCTAGCTGCCCCGTTCCTGGGCCTCGTCCCGTTCCTTTTCCCCGCCGGCGCTCTTCCAGGGGCTCAGCCACCGTGGGCCCCTTGCCGCGTAGGATGCTCACTGGCGCCGCCACCGGGTGCGATAGGATAGATGAGACAGGTAAGGCGGCGGCCAATCAAGGTCACCGAGTAATCTTGCCACCTCCGCTCCCTGGGAGCTTGCCTTCGTCCATCATGGTCAGGCATACCTTGACCACCAGAGGGTCCAGGCGCGAGGCGGCCTCTCGTTGTAGAGTCTGTCTTACCCGTTGCAGTGGCAATCCCTCGGCCTGGGAACGGTCGGATACCGTAGAGTCATACATATCCGCTACGGCGATAATCTTGGCCTCCATGGACATTTGTTCAGATGGGGGATCAGGGACGATGCCGGAGGCATGTATGCGCTCGTGGTAGGTCAGGATAACCCCGATCTCCGGCTCTAATGATCCGGCCTCCACCAGGACGGATTCAGGTACTCCCAACTTCCCAATATCATGGAGGAGCCCAGCCCTGGCCAGGATCCGCAGCCGGTCCTTGGGCAGATGAAGGGCCCTCCCCAGGGCCACCGCAGTCTCGGCCACCCGTACCGTGTGGCCCTTGCTGAAGGGCGCTTCCCCGGCCTCGGTGGCGGCTGCGAGGGCGACGAGGGTTTCGGCGTTGCCGGCGTCCATCTCTACCAGGCCTTCCAGGGCGAAGACCCCCTCCATTATCTTTCGTAGGCTACCGGTCCGGCTGTACTGGACCAGGAGGCCGGCCATGGCAGCACCCGCCCCCATCAGCATCAGGACGTGGTACCCCCACCAGCCCAGACTCCACAAGGGGGATATGGCCATGCTCACCTGTGCCTCAGCCAGGAGGACGAACCCGGCCACCAGAGCCAACTGCATCGGCAGGCGAGTCAGGGAATAAAACGTGAGGTTACGCCACGAGGCAAGACCCAGCAGGCCAATGGTGGTCCCCGCCGTGACGTACGAGCCCCAGGGAAGAGCCAAGGGTACTTGCGCATACTTGTCCGTCCAAATGAAGACCGATACGCCGTATGCGGCGGTGACCACGAGGGTAGCCACTACAAAAGCCAGGGCCATGCCCCTGGTCCTACGCCGGATGAGGAGGGGCAGGGGGGTGGCGCTGCCGGCAAAGAACAGGGAAGCTAACAACAGGCTCAGGAACGCTGACAAGCCCGTGACACGCCCGGCGTCCTGCCCCGCCGGCAGCAACAATCCCGGAGTGGCCAGTCCGTGGACGGCGAAGAAGCCACACATGGACAAGAAGCCTAGACTCAGGAAGAGGACTCGGAACTCCCTCAGCTCCACGGCCGCTTTGACCACCAGCAGAGCTATGCCCATGCTTACGAACTGGACGACGGTGACAATAAAGAAGTGGTGGATGGGGGTCTGGAAGCTCCCGTTGATTTCCGGGTTAAGCCTGAGCCACGCCAGGACCACCAAGGGGATAGCCAGGAGCAAGGCCCAACCCGCCAGGCCGGACGGTAGCCTTCTATCAATCGCCACGGGAGTACCCCCCTTTTGGATTACCTTCTAACCCATAGTGACATGGGCCTGAGGCAAAGTCAATATAGGTCCGGACGTGTTGAACAACGCTCGCTCGCTACACGAGTCATTCAACCCTCGTCCGCCGCCCGACGCCGAGACTACTTGGTCCGGCTACGACCGGCTAGCGCGATTGCCCAGAGTGAACATGAGGAGGGCCAGGAAGGAGAGACCTACCATGGACTCGCTGCCGGCCCAGACTTTGGTCCAGGCGTCCAAGGGATCCCGGCCGATTGGTCCCAGAGTGCTGAAGAGCTCCACGCTAAGAAGGATGTAGTCCGCGACCAAGGCCGGGAGGCCTCCGGCGGGCGCCTGCCTCCCGGCACACCACCAGTAGACGACTGGATATACGACGAAGACGAGGAGGGCGGCCCAGCCCAGGACCGGGCGGGGGTCTTCCCCGTAGCCGGTGAGCCACTGGACCAGGCTATCGGCCAGCCACTTCCCGGTGTGCCTTACGTGAAACCACGGCCTCCCCAGCCGGGGGTGGGCCTTCTCTAACCGCCTCTTCTGCTCTTCAAATTCCTTGGCCACCCGGCCGGGCCAGGACATGGCCCGCTCCATGCGCCGCTCCCGGCGGTAAGCCCAGGATGCATCGTCGTAGCGACCCATCTCGTTGAAATTATTCTTGAGGGCCAGGTAGGCCTCCCGAGCCTCATCGTACGATGCACTCCCTTCACCTTTCTCTGCCGCCAGTTCATCCCCAATCTTGGGCCCCAACTGCCATCGCCGCAAACGGGTCCTCTCCAAGACGACACCGCACCAGCGAATGCCGATTAGGTCGACCGCCGATAGAAGGTCCACTCCCTGCAACTTAGCCATCCTAAGGTCGGCCCCGTGGAGGTTAGCTTCCCACAGGTTCGCCCCCTGGAGATCGGCGTCCCAAAGGTTGGCCCCCTGCAAATCGGCACTCCAGAGATAGGCCCCTTGGAGGTTAGAGGCTGAAAGGTTGGCCCCTCGCAGGTCGGCGTTCTTGAAGAGAGCTTTCTGGAGGCTGGCTTCCCAAAGGATGGCCTCCTGGAGGTTGGTAGCCGAGAGGTCGGCGCCCTGCACGTTGGCCATAGCTAGATTCGCCCCCCGCAGATCGGCAGCCAGTAGGTTGGCGCCCTGGAGATCGGCCAACAAGAGCTTGGCGCCCTGCAAATTGGCCTTACCAAGGTTTGCCCCGTGGAAGTTGGCAGACAAAAGGTTGGCCCCCTGGGTGTCTTCTGAATGCCAAGGCGGACGGCCCGGGGCACGCCGGCTCAACTCGTATTGGATGGACACCCTCCCCAGGTCTACCCCGGCCAAGTTCTCCTGGGACAGGTCAAGCCTCTCCGGCCCACCATGCTCCTCAATGGCGGCCAGAACGTCCTGCCCGGTAAGGGGGGCGGCCGGCTCCGATCGACTGTGAATGTAGCAGCGGGTCTGGACCTCCGGCGCTGGGTTGCGGCAGGGGCTGCCGTCACGGTGCTGGCCTTGGCAGGTACTCATGGCCGGTGCCTCCTAATTATGGACTCTGGCAGGACAGTTCACACCGGTGAAACTGGAAGAAATAATATGGTACAGCCTGTCGCTGCCGCTGGCGTCTTGGTGCCCATTCCCTGATTAAACCGCGCTCCGGCCTTAGCTCTCGATGCCCGTCCACTCCCCCCAGAAAACCCGCTCAGCCGGCCCTGTCATGTAGACCGGCCCGTGGCCGTCCCAAGATATGCTCAGGGAGCCTCCCGGCAGGGCGACCTCCACTTCCTGGTCTACCCATCCATGGAGGTAAGCGGCCACCACGGAGGCGCAGGCGCCGGTGCCGCAGGCCTGGGTTGGACCGGCTCCACGCTCCCAGACCCGAAGCTCCATATGCCCCCGGTCCAGGACCCGGACCACCTCGAAGTTGATGTGCCGGGGGAAGAGGCCATGGTGCTCTACCTTGGGTCCTAGTTGCAGCAGCGGGAACTGCTCCACAGGCTCGTTGACAAAGGCAACCGCATGGGGATTCCCCATCGAAATGCACGTTATGTCAATCCGATGGCCGTCCAAGGTCAGCGGGTAGTCCACTACCCGCTCATACTGCTCAGGAGGCAGGTCAACCGGGATCTCCGCGGGTGCGAGCCGCGGCTGCCCCATGTTCACCTGCACCAGGAACTGGTCTCCTTCCCGTTGGACCTCCACCTCTTGCAGGCCGGCCAGGGTCTCTACCGTCAGGCGGCGGGTGTCAGGATGCATAATGCCGTCCTCCAGCAGGAAGCGCGCGAAGCACCGGATGCCGTTTCCACACATCTCCGGCTCAGACCCATCGGGGTTGAAGATGCGCATGCCGGCGTGCGCCCGGCTGGAAAGCAAGGCGATAATAAGTCCATCGGCGCCTACGCCGAAGTTACGGTTACACATGGCTCGGGCCAGGGCCGGCCAGTCCCGGCTGATGCGCCGGGCATCCACCAGGATGAAGTCATTGCCGATGCCGTGGAATTTGACGAAGATCATGCTGCCCCCCCATAGTAGAACGTAAGCTTCCCGCCACATCCGTTATCCGTTTGGTTCGTGCTGGCGATGATATCCCCAACCCGGGTACTTCCTTTACTTCACTCCCCGTCCCATCCGTTGGGAATTAGCACCGTGCCGCCAGTGTTTCTTCAGTTTTGAAGAAACCGCTCTGTCTCCTGCTCGATGGCTGGCAGCGATTCCTCGCGACCCTCGAACCAGCGGATGCGCGGGTCCTTCAGCGAGAACCAGTTATACTGCCGGCGGGCAAGTTGGTGTGTGGCCACCCTGATGCGCCGAACGGCCTCCTCCAGGGCCAGCCGCCCGTCCAGATACATGCCAATTTCCCGGTAGCCGGGACTGGTCATGGCTGGCAATTCCAAACCGTAGCCGCGCTCCAGCAGGCCGCGGACCTCCTCTATCAGACCCATATCTATCATAAGTTGCACCCGCCGGTCAATCCTCTGGTAAAGCTCGGTTCGCTCCAGTGTCAACCCTATAGTTGCTATATTGTACGGTGGTGGCGACTCCCGGCGGAGTTGGGAGAACGGCTGGCCGGTAACGCGACACACCTCCAACGCCCGGACGATACGGCGCGGGTTTCGGGGGTCTATGGTGCGGGCAGTGTCGGGGTCCAGTTCCTCCAGCTCCCGGAGAAGGCTTTCCAGCCCCTCTCGCTGCGCCTTATCTTCCAGGGACCGGCGCAGGGCCGGGTCGGGCGGGACTTGGGGGATGCGCAGCCCTCGCAACACACCCCAAACATAGAGCCCGCTACCTCCTACCAACAGGGGCAGCTTTCCCCTTTTGTGAATGTCGCCAATGGCCCGGTATGCCAGGTCTTGATACAGAGCCAGCGAGAACGGCTGATCGGGGGCCACGACATCGATGAGGTGGTGGACCGTCCGTGCTCTCTCCTGAGGGGTTGGCTTGGCCGTGCCGATATCCATGTAACGGTAAACCTGGCGGCTATCGGCCCCAACGATCTCTCCGCTGAGCCGTTCGGCCAGTGCCATGGCCAGGGCAGTCTTACCTACAGCCGTGGGCCCCACGATGGCTATTATTGGAGCGTTATGTAAAGCTATGCCTTGCCACCGCCCTTGGTCTCAGCCGCTTGGGCCACTATGTTCACAAACTCCTGGGCCTTGAGGCTGGCGCCTCCTACCAGGGCCCCGTCGATCTCCGGTTCGCGCATCAACTCGGCCGCGTTTTGCGCCGTCACGCTGCCGCCGTACTGGATGCGAATACCGCCGGCGAACTCATGGCCATAAATCTCCGCCACCACACGACGGATGAAACCTACAGTCTCGTTGGCCTGGGCGGCGGTAGCCGCCCGCCCCGTGCCGATGGCCCATATCGGCTCGTAGGCGATTACCAGCGCGTCCGTGCCGGCGATGCCTGCCAGGCCACCCCGCACCTGGCTGCCCACCACCTCCTGGGTCCGGCCGGCCTCGTTCTCCTCCAGCCTTTCACCCACGCACATGATGGGACGCATTCCGGCCTTCAGGGCCGCCGCCACCTTCAGGTTGACCTCCTCATCCGTCTCACCGAAGTACTGGCGCCTCTCGCTGTGCCCCAGGATCACGTATTGGCACAGGGGGGCCAGCATCAGCGGTGAGACTTCCCCCGTGTAGGCGCCCTTCTCCCGATAATGCATATTCTGTGCTCCCAGGCTGATATCGTGTCCCAGGATCATTTCCCGGATCGTTGCCAGGGAAACAAAGGGGGGACACAGGACCTTTTCCACCCCCCGGATCCGGTGCAGCTCCTCCCTCATGGCGCTCACCAGATCTTTGGCCTCTTCAATGGTAGTGTTCATTTTCCAGTTGCCGGCTATAATAGGAGTGCGCATCATTCATGCTCCATATTTATTAAGCGTCTGCCCCCCTCCACCGGGGGGAATCAGCGGGGGGACACCCCCCAACCCCCCCGGCGACGCCTTCAGGCTCCATATTTATTAAGCGTCTGCCTCTTCCAACGGGGGGGAACTAGCGGGGGGACACCCCCCAACCCCCCCGGCGACGCCTTCAGGCTCCATACTTGTTAAGCTTTAGGGCGTGTGCCATCGCCAGGCCCATGACATCTACGGCCGGGAAGCGCCCCAGGCTTCCTTGACCGCAAGCCCGTTCAGAGAAGGGCAGACCATCGGGCACGCACCAGGGCGAATTAAGGAGGAAGGGGACGGGATGCCAGCTATGGCCCTTGAGCACCGCCGGGGTAGAGTGGTCGCCGGTCACTACTATGACTTGGGGACCCAGGTCCAGAAGTGCGGGCAAATGCCGGTCGACTTCTTCTATGGCCCGCACCTTGCCGGGGAAGTCACCATCCTCTCCCGTGCGATCAGGGTCTTTAACGTGGAGGTAGAAGAAGGTGTATTTGTCCCAGTGGGAACGGAGAGTTCGAAGCTGGTCCTCCAGGGAGTTGCCTCCCGCCAGCACGTCCATGCCCACCAGCCTGGCCAATCCTCGGTACATAGGGTAGATGGCGATAGCCGCAGGGCGCAGCTTGTACAGTTCCGGCAGAGATGGAATGCTGGGGTATTTCGAAAAGCCTCTCAACAAGACCATATTGGCGGGCTGCCCTTCCAAGATGGCCCGGGACTGCCGGATAAACTCCCCGGCCAAGTGGGCTGTCCGCTCAGCCTCGGCGTTGAGCGGTTTGGGATCGATCGGAGGCACACCCGTCTTCTGCGGGTCAGTGTCAGCGACCTCTGCGGCGAGACCGTCTCCTCGAAAGACCACCACGAAGCGGTGCTCCTTGACCGGCTCCACCATCACTTCTGCGCCTACCAGCCTGATATCTCGCAGCATCCGGCACAATCGGGCGGCTTGGGCCGTTTCCAGCCTCCCGGCACGCCGGTCGGCCAGGATACCGTTTTGGTCCACGATGCAGAAATTCGCCCGCATGGCCACATCCGTAGTTTTCAGTGGGAAATCGATGCCCAGGGCCTCCAGGACCCCCCGGCCTACCTGGAACTCCAAGGGGTCGTAGCCGAAAAGAGCCAGGTGGGATGGCCCGCTCCCTGGGGTGATGCCCGGACTCACGGGATCGGTCAGGCCCAATTGGGACCGTACGGCCAGGGCGTCAAGATTGGGGATGCGGGCTGCTTCCAGCTCTGTCTTGCCGTCAGGCCCGGGAGCTCCCCCCAGGCCGTCCATAACCAGGAAGACGATGCGAGAAGGGGTCTCCTGGGCGAGCTCCGCCAGTAATATTCGACGGTTCATCAATGCTCCTCCAGTGCCGCTACGCCCGGCAGGACACGTCCCTCGATATACTCCAGGGTTGCGCCTCCTCCAGTAGACACATGAGTAAACCGATCAGCCAGACCCAACTGCTCGACTGCCGCAACGGATTCACCACCGCCTACGATGGTATTAGCCGGCAGGTGGGCCAGGAGGGCCGCCATGGCGCGTGTGCCTGACGCAAAGGGAGTCAGCTCAAACACGCCCATGGGCCCGTTCCAGAGGACGGTCTTATAAGTACGCAGGTGCCTTTCGAAGAGGCCGATAGTGGCAGGGCCGATATCCAGCACGTATTGGTCGTGAGGTACGGCCGAGATAGAGACAACTTCCCATCTGGCATCTGTCTCGACGCGATCAGCTATCACCGCGTCGACTGGAAGGACAAAGGTAAGGCCCTTTCCCTGGGCCTCGTCCACCAGACGCCGGGCGAATTCAAGCTGATCGTCTTCTACCAGGCTGCGCCCCATCTCGTGCCCTTGGGCCTTCAGGAACGTGCAAGCCATGGCCCCCCCTACGAACAGGCCGTCTACCCTCTCCACCAGGTTTTCCAGCACCCTGATCTTGCTGCTGACCTTGGCGCCCCCTATCAGGGCGGCGAACGGCCGCGTGGGGTTACTCAGGGCTCCACCCAGGGCTATTAGCTCCTTCTCCATCAAGAATCCCGCCGCCGCCGGCAGGTACTGGGCCACGCCTGCAGTCGAAGCGTGGGCCCGGTGGGCGGTGCCGAAGGCATCGTTGACGTAGACATCGGCCAGGGAGGCCAGGGACCGGCCGAATTCAGGATCGTTCGTTTCTTCCTCCGGATGGAAACGCAGGTTCTCCAGCAAGAGGACCTCCCCCGGCTTCAGGTTGCGGACGGCCTCTTCAGCCTCGGGCCCGATGCAGTCGTTGACCTTCTTCACCTCCTGGCCCAGGAGTTGGGAGAGACGGGCTGCCACGGGGTCCAGCCGCAGCTTCTCCACCACCTGGCCGTCGGGCCGGCCCAAGTGGGAAGCCAGTATGATCCTGGCGCCCCGCTCCACCAGGTAGCGGATGGTAGGCAGGGCCGCCCGCAGGCGGCTATCATCGATCACCTCCCGGGTACTCTTATCCTGGGGCACGTTGAAGTCCACCCTCACCAGGACGCGCTTACTCTTGAGGTCCAGGTCCCGTATAGTCTTCATGGTCTCTCCAGTTG